>JAEEGH010003575.1_pt1 | contig 40698 bp, 32 predicted proteins | sample 9134181 | NCBI WGS metagenome assembly JAEEGH01 (sample SAMN16246544, study PRJNA631951) | gut metagenome | biome: gut microbiome; feature: rumen; material: DP-attached | host: Bos | place: Iran: Karaj | collected 2018-10 | reverse complement strand
ATGCTGATCAATCCGCAGCTGGAGCAGGAATCGGGCATTGTCTGGATCTGCGACGGCTGCGGTGGATATCTGAATCTGCAGGAAGGTTTTTCCGAAGGGTGCGGTACCTGGAAATGCACAGAATGCGGGTTTGTGAATGAGATCGATGCGAAAATGATCTTCGCCTCCGAGGACGAGGCACAGGCTGCTCTGGGAAATCCCTACCTGGGTTTGTCTGCGGGCGACGTTCAGCGGGTACTGTCCTACGTCTCCATGGGAGATGTGGACGGATCCGGGAATGTCATTCGTGTCAGAAATTGTGAAACCGGTGAAACGAAGATCAAAAAACTCCTGAAGATCTATGACAGGAGCATTTATGAATATCTCCTGCAGCATCCCATTCCCGGCATGCCACGGGTGGAGGAACTCTACGAGAGCAGGAACTGTCTCATTGTCATCGAAGAGTATGTGGAAGGGAGCACGCTGGAATCTTTTCTGGCGCAGGGCCCCATTTCCAATGACAGGGCCATCGGAATCGCCAAAGAGGTCTGCCGGATCCTGGATGCGCTCCACAGCCTGGAGACACCCATCATCCACCGGGATGTCAAGCCGGCAAATATCATCCTCCGGCCGGATGGCGGCGTCTGCCTCCTGGACATGAACGTGGCGAAATGGTACGACCCTGAGGAGACGGATGATACCAGACACCTGGGAACCAGGGATTACGCAGCACCGGAGCAGGCGGGGTTCGGACTGTCCGGATCTACCACAAGGTCTGATATCTATGCTCTGGGGATCCTGCTGAATGTGATGCTCACCGGGGAAATGCCCAAGAAGCGCAGGGCGGAAGGCCCGGTCTGGGACATCATTGAACGCTGTATCCGCCTGAATGCGCAGGAGCGGTTCACGGCCGGTGAACTGGCGCAGGCACTGGAGGAACTGACGGAGAATTCTGTATGCTGAACAAACCGACGGAAGAACTGGAAGAATTGCTGGAGCGTACCTCGCCGGAAGAGCTTGGGGCATATCTGAAGGACAATGCCCGGTATCTGGCGGGCGAGGGCAAAGGCTTTTACTATTACATGAAAGATATGCTGGAGGAACACCGGGTGAAGCTGAAGGATGTGTACTCCTTTGCCGGCGTCAGCGAATCCTATGGCAGCAAGATCCTTACCATGGAAAAGCACACCACGGATCGGGACCTGATCCTGCGGTTTTGCATCGCAGGCCACCTGCTTCTGGATGAGACGAACCGGGCGCTGAAGCTCTACGGCATGCGGGAACTCTATGCCAAGGATCCGAGGGATGCCTGTCTCATTGTGGCACTCCTGAATCGGAACCATGACATGGGAGAGATCGACAGCCTGCTGGAGGAGCAGGGCCTGCAAAAGATCACGAAAGAAGAATAAAAGTTTACTCTGCGAGAAGACCCCCACCTTTTTGGTGGGGATTTTTTTCGTGGGAATGGACTAGCATATAGACACACGGGAAGAGTTGTTTACGCAGCGTAACCAAAAAGTAATTTGATACAGGCGCCGTCCGTACTTAACATGAAAAGAAGGTGGTGAGATGAGCAAAAAAACGACTTTGGGCAGATTTATAGCGCAGCAGCGCAAAATTCTGAGACTGACCCAGGAGGAGCTGGCGGAGCGGATCTGTGTATCGAAATCCGCGGTGGCCAAATGGGAGACGGACGGAGGACTTCCGGACCGGGATAATCTGAAACGGATCGCACAGATCCTGAGCGTGTCCGTGGATGATCTCCATCGGATCATCGAGCGGGAGGACGTGCCGCAAAAAGACACATGCGTCAATATCACATCGGAGGTGATCGCAGCCCTGGAATCCTATGGGTACAAGGTGATCCCGCCGTCGGAACAGAAAGAAGAGGAGGGAAAGAAATGAAGAGCGTAGAGAGGAAGAAAATCGGTGGCAGAGTAGGGACTATTATTTTAGCAGCAGTCCTGACAGGGATGATGACCGGATGTGGTTCTGTTGCAGAACCTCAGGAGATGGCGGGGCCGGCGCCTGTAACGGTAGAAATCGAGCCGGCACCTGCGGCAGAGGAAGTGAGGGACGAAACGAACGCCCAGGAGGATGCCGGGATTGGCAGTGCCGACGAAGGCATCGGGAAAGGCAGTGCTGAGGTTGAAAGCAAAGAAGAAACGGGCAGCACGGACGGATCCGACCGGTCAGATGCAGGAGAAGAGAGCTCCGATGAAGAGGATACGGACAAGGACGGCGCGACCGATGCCCCTCAGGACGGAACGGATGCGGATGACGCAGGCGAGGATACCGCCTCCGAGGATGAGGTAGATCCGGACCTGAAAGCGTTCCTGGACAGCTATGAAGAATTCATGGACGAGTATGTGGACTTCATGAAGAAATATACGGCCGATCCTGCCAACATGGTTTCCATGATGACCGAGTACGCGGAGATCATGGGCAAGTATGTGGAGTTCTCCGAAGCCATCGAAAAATACGACACCGACACCATGAGCACGGCTGACGCCAAGTATTACATTGATGTAACCGCGCGGGTCAGCAAGAAGCTGCTGGAGATCTATTGAGAAAAAGTCCCTCCTTTTACGGCAGTGTTCATAAGTTATCTGGATGTACCGTCATACAGATCTTGGCGTTCCGAAGTAAGGTACAACTGAATATCTTCCGATAATCCCCGATATCGAATGCGATCCCAAAGAAGCACTCGAAACGGTCTGAGGCGGAAATGCAGACTTAATGCATTTCCGCCTTTTTATAGTTGACAAGGTTGGTTTATTTGAGTAAACTCAAATTAGGTTTATGAGGATAAACCAAAGGAGGAAAAAGATGTACGACATTGAACTCGGTGCGGTTCAGGAACGTTTTGCGGATATTGTATGGGAGCACGAACCCATAGGCTCGGGCGACCTTGTAAAGATATGCGAAAAAGAACTCGGATGGAAAAAACCTACGACCTATACGGTATTGAGAAAGCTTTGCGAAAAAGGTCTTCTTAAGAACGAAGACGGAGTCGTATCGTCATTGGTATCCCGAGAGGCTTTTTATTCCGCAAAGAGCAAGCAGATAATCGACGACTCGTATAACGGCTCGCTTCCTGCATTTATAGCGGCATTTATGTCGGGAAAGGATATTACTTCCGAGGAAGCGGAGGAGATAAAGAAAATGATAGACGGGTACAGAAAGGGGGGATAAGCGATGAGTGCGGTTTTTATAAAGATATTCAACATGTGCATTACGGCAAGTTATATGATGCTTGCGGTTATCCTTTTCAGAATGCTTCTTAAGAAAGCGCCGAAGTGGCTTACGTGTATCCTCTGGGCGCTCGTGGCATTAAGACTTGTTTTCCCGTTTTCGTTTGAAAGCATGATAAGCCTTATACCGAACGATGAGCCTGTTCCAAGGGACATTATTCTTTCAAAAACTCCGGCTGTCAACACGGGTGTACCGGCCATAAACAATACAGTAAATCCTGTGATCTTGAAGAATTTCACACCCGCAGTGGAAGACAGTGTAAATCCGCTTCAAGTTTACATAAAGTTAGCGGCGATCGTATGGCTTATGGGGATCTTTGCCATGATCGTGTATGCGCTCATAAGCTATTTAAGGCTTAAAAGAACGGTTGCGGCCTCCATACCGGTAAATGACGGAGTAAGGGCATGCGATGATATCAAAACACCGTTCATACTCGGGATCGTAAAGCCTGTAATCTACATACCGTCCGGAGTTGACGGCGAAACCCTTGATTATGTGTTAAAGCATGAGCATGCGCACTTAAAGCGTCACGATCATTTCTGGAAACCGCTCGGGTTCCTTCTTTTGACCGTATACTGGTTCAATCCGTTATGCTGGATATCATATATATTGCTCTGCCGCGATATAGAGGCAGCCTGTGACGAAAAGGTCATTAAGGATATGGACAAAGAAGCGGTGGCAGGGTATTCGGAGGCCTTGCTTGATCTAAGTTTTAAAAGAGCGAAGATCGCAGCCTGCCCGCTTGCTTTTGGCGAAACAGGCGTAAAAGGAAGGGTAAGATCGATACTTAATTACAAAAAGCCCGCATTCTGGATCATTATTGCGGGTCTTACCGCCTGTGTTCTTATGCTCATATTCTTTTTAAAAAGACCGCAGGATGATGCTTCTTCGGTCGTGAATCTCGGCGAACCGGTAAAAGTAGATTCCGACGTGCCGACGCTTTTTATGGCCGATATGCTTTCGAGTCAGTTTCATGCGGGTTTTGAACCCACGATCCTGGGATACAGCTGGAGTCAAAGAGTTAAAGGCGATGACTGGACCGGAATCGTTGTGGATGCGATCGCACCGTTTTCGCCCGAAGCCGAAAAATTTATCGATCACGTAAGGATCATCGAAGGCGATGATGCGCATCCCTATCCGTACATGCTTTCTTTCAGTATTGAGCCTTATAAGGTGATCATGACCGAATACGATCTTGAAGAGGTAAAAAACGGTAAGGCGGAATATAAAGAAGGTACTGACATAACGGATGAAGTTATGTTAAAACCCTTAAAAAATGGACGGTTATACGTGATCCAAGCGTATTTTGAAGGGGAAGATCATAAAGGTGATGCAAATTACTGTTTCGTGACCGAACCGGAAGACAAAGCGGACCAAAATGCATCCGGCGATGATGTGATCGTGTCGCCTCAGGTTGAGCCGCTACCCGTTATGGCCGAATATCACACATTGTATGAGACCAAAGCCGATATAACCCATGATGGCATCGATGACCGTATAGCTATTGAAATGGCTTATTTTGACGAGTCGGAGACGGAAGATCCCGATAGGACCCTTAAAGTGACGTGGGCGAATGTCGCCGTATACAGCGGAAGTTCCGACGACTGTATATTCAGATCGAGAGATATATCCATGGTGCATGCGGGAAACGGAGTGCTGTATCTTACAGAATATGAAGGGGAAAAGTATCTTCTGGAAGCTTCTTTGGAAGTCGCCCAGGGTGAAGACTTCTACAATTACTATTTGTACAGTCTTGATGAGAGCGGAGAACAGCTTATGCTAAAGAGCGATCACGACTCATGGGAAATGTTTGATATAGACAAGGACGGATACTATCACGAAAAAGACAGATCCGAGACCGATCCGCACTTTGAAAAATATGAGGAAGCGGTAAGGCCGTTGCTTTCGGATGATGCGATCGTACTTATTGCCTGTGATGTGGATGCGGAGAGGCCTGTCTATTCAAAAGAGGGTAAAGTTGAATCCGCACTTGATTATTTTTACTCTCACAAATACGAATAATATAGTATCCGATCGGAGAGATGTTATGGTTCTCAACGTGCCAGTCCCGCGATCCGATCGGCCAGTTCCAGATAAAAAGGCTTTACATTCACCCTTACGGTGAGGCCTCCCTGGGGAGACATATGGTCTCCGCGAACGGTGGGCATCACGTACCAGATGCCGGGTGTAAGGACCATATTTTCCGTATAATCCTCCCGGGGGGCGCCGAAAGGTGCACCGGCAGAAATGGTGTTGACGAGACCGTCATTTTCCTGCCAGGAGGCATCCAGAGGGTATCCGCCCCGGGTGCTGCCGGTATAGCGGCTCATATAGATGGCACCTTTCATGAAGATATTTTCCGTGATAGCAGGATCGGGAGATGGGTTTCCATCTGCCGACCGCACACAAGAGGAAAAGGGATAAGCAAAATAATATACATCGTCAAACGTATGGATGGTCTCGTTCAGGGCCAGTGCGTTGTCGATGTGCATGTCATAGGCGGCATAGTCCCACAGCTTCCGACCATCGTATTCTGCTTTGGTCCCGCTGGAGACTGCGCCGCTGTTTTTTTCATATTCCGGGAGGATCTCGATGGAGGAGAGGTCGAAGCTCTCATCCTCGTAGAGATCGTAAGCGGTCGTGCCGTTTGTGGGCGCGGCCAGCGTGACGAGGGCCAACAGACCATCCCCGTTTCCGCCCCGGAAAAAAGGGGAGAGGGATCCATCCTCCGTGGCAGCCTGCTCCGCTTCGGAACCGTTCCGCAGGATTTCCGAGAAGAGACGGATGGTGGCCCCGCCAAAGGAATGACCGATGAGCGCAAATCTGCTCTGATCAAAATTCTTCAGGAGGGCTCTGCCGGTGTAGTCTGCGCCGTACCTGTCATGGCCTGCGGCGGCGCTGTGTGCGGCGCCGTAATCCACTCTGGTTCCCGATAGCTGTGCATAGAGCTCACAGGCTCTGTCCCAGGCGCTGCCGGTGGGATCCACGGAAGCGGCGTAGCTTTCATACCCCTGCTGATTCAGGTAGCGGATGATGCTGCCGCCCGAAAGTCCCCAGTAGGGGAAAAAATCATTGATCCTGTCATAACTGCCCCAGCCTGCGAGACCGTGGACAAAAATGAATTTGACATCCGTCCGTGACTGCTTTTGGAAAGCTACGGCGGAAGAGAAAATGCCGGTTACCATGAGGAGAACCACCATCCACAAGGCGGTTGCTTTTGTCCCGATCTGTTTTATGCGAAAGAAGGGATAGGGGCCATCTACCCTGCCCGTGCTGTTCAGATACAGCATGCTGATGCCATACAGAAGGGTGACTGTGATGGGGAGCAGGATCCATCCGAAGGGGGCTTTATTCTCCGCAAAGAGGTAGGAGAGGAGGGACAGGATCGGGATCAGCAGATGCTGATAGAAGCTGCTTCCGCGAAAGAGCAGATCCTTCACATTCCCGGACATGGGCGCCAGAATGCAGACGGTCACAAAGAGCGTCAGGCACAGCATGACGGTGGCCAGGAAGCGTCCCACCTCCACAAAGGGTTTTTGCCCGAAGATCACCAAAAGCAGGGAGGTGCACAGTGCCAGGAGATTGGAGAGCTGGGTGTAATAGATCAGGGTTTTTCTTATGGGACCTCTTTTCCGTACTTTGACAAGTGCGATGAGTTCCAAAAGGATCAGGATGAGATTTAAGATGGTAGCCATTGGTTTTGCCCTTTCTTTTCTCACATTTTCTTATCGTTAAAGAGCCTGCGATCAGTTCGCAGGCTCCATTTTTTCGGAGGGAAGATGTCTTCGGATGACGCGGAGGAGTTCCTTGCTGTCGAGCGGCTTGCTCAGGTAATCCGCGAAGCCTTTGCTGAGGTACTCTTCGCGCATGCCGCTCAGGGCATTGGCGGTCATCATGATCATGGGCGTATCCCGGTTGATATTCCCGGGATCTGTCAGGGAGAGTTCGAAGGTCTGGATCCCGTCGAGATCCGGCATCATATGATCCATGAAGATCAGATCGTAGGTTGCAGTGCGCATTTTCTCCAGCGCCTCGTTGCCGCTGGCGGCGGTGTCGATCCGGCCGCCCAGTTCGTCCAGGAAATGCTTCGCAACCAGAAGATTCATGCGGTTGTCATCCACCAGAAGATAGGTGCAGTCCGGTGTATGGAAGGCGCGTTCCTCGGGCAGATCCGGGGCCGCTTCCTCCGCGGATGCGTCGGTGCCCGGGACCGTGTCACAGATCTCCTGCGGCAGGTAGACCGTGAAGACGGACCCCTTTTCATATTCACTGCTGACGCTGATGTCACCGTTCATCAGCCCGACCAGGCGCTTTACGATCGAAAGCCCCAGCCCGGTCCCTTCGATCCGATGGTTGTGTTCCTCGTCGATCCGCTGGAAATCACCGAAGATCAGCGGCAGGTTCTCCTTTTTGATCCCGATGCCGGTATCCCGGACGGTGAAGGAGAGGGTCAGAGTCTGAGCCGACTGCCCTTTCCGTGAGACCTCGAGTCGCACCTCGCCCTGGTCCGTATATTTTACGGCGTTGTTCAGGAGGTTGATGAGGATCTGCCGGATGCGCAGTTCGTCTCCAATGAGCGCGTCGGGAAGATCCGGATCCAGCGTCTGCGTGTAGACGAGGCCCTTTTGCTCAGCCCTTACACGGATCATGGTGCTTACATCTCCCAACAGAGCACGCAGCCGGTAGGGGGCGGGCTTGATCTCCATTTTGCCGGATTCGATCTTGGACAGATCCAGAATATCATTGATCACGGAGAGAAGGATGTGCCCCGCATCACGGATATTTTCCGCGTAGCTTCGGATGCGGCCGGCAGAGACGGAATCTATGTTCCGGTCGGCGGAAGTCTCGCGCAGGATCATCTCATCCATGCCGAGCACGGCATTTAAGGGGGTCCGGATCTCATGGGACATGCTGGCCAGGAAATCGCTTTTGGCGCGGTTGGCCTTCACGGCATCCTGCTCGGCAATCCGCAGCATTTCGTTCTTCTCCAGCAGACGGTGGTAATCGGCCGTCTCCAGGGAAAAGTACAGGACAAAGATTCCGACAGATCCGAAGGGCAGGGAGAGCAGCAGCTTTCCGTCCGTAGCGGCCTGGACGATGAGTCCGAGCAGCGTGATAAAGGAAGCGACGGAGAGAGATACTTTTTCACGGATGCCCATGCTTTTGAGCTGCAGCACCAGGATCAGAACGTTGATCGCCATGAAATAGATCGGCGGGGTGAAGACGATCGGAACGAAGAGCGTACCGTGCATATAGGTGCCGTCCGGCGCGTACCAGAGGACAAATTTGAGCGGGATATTCAGAAGCATCAGCGCCAGGTAGACGTAAAAGAGCACATTGCCGACGACGGTCAGCCGTTCGAGTCTCCGGGAGGTGTCCACATAGGAGTGCAGGTACAGGGTAAAGCTCCGGGAAGAGGTGACGCTGAGCACGGAATCCAGAGTTCGAAGCAGCATGCAGACCGCCAGCGGAGTGCCATACTCCGGGATGGCGAAGGTATAGGTCAGGATGCTTGCGACGAGGGCGAGCAGCATGTTCAGCTCCAGCATGCGGAACAGCTTGCTGGAACGGACATAGCGGCCCGGATCCTGGAACGAGATCAGATATAAGATCAGCAGATAAAAGAAAGAAGCGATCTCAAAATAGGTTTTCGGCGGAAAGGAATACATTCCCATCATTGGCTTGCCTTTCTTCTCATGAGATTCATTACGGTTTTATTCTACTATACTCTGCGGCTGAGTGCCACAAAAGAAGATACCCGGTTCGTAGATTCCGTTGAATGGTAAATTGTTTCACTAAATCAGGAAATTGTCTGAAAACAGTAGCCGTTTTTCAGAATTTTGTGGTATAATCTCTGTAGTATGAATACATCCGGGGAGGGTGCTTATGAACGAACGATTGGGCAAGATCTGTGAACTGTATATTAAGAACCGGGAGATCGTAAGATCCACATTCCGTCTGGAAAGCCAGGCACTGTACTCTGTCTGTGCCGCGCAGCTGACCGGGCACGGAAAGCAGCCGCAGGGTGCGGAGCTGAAGGAGGCCAGAAAGATTCTGAAGCGGGAGACGGGTCTGTTTTCCAGTTTCCGGGGAGAAATTGAACTTCCGGCTTCGACCGCGCTGGTGACCGCGCCGGATGCGGAGCTTCGGATGAAGCAGATCACGGAGATGTATAAGATCCTGAAGGAGGAATTTTTCGGATCCACGTATCTGGCGCTGGCAGCGATGATGCTTCCGGAGCTTGTGCCGGGGGAGAGTGCCAGACCGTACATTGCGCGGGGCAAGGGGATCTTTCAGATGATGAAGGAGGAGCATCCTTTTCTGACCTCCTCCGAGGACAGTGTGCTTGCCATCCTGCTTTCCTTCTCGGAGAAGAGTGACGAGCAGCTGATCCGCGATATGGAACAGGTCTATTCCTTCCTGAAGGCGCGCATCAAATGGAGCGATTCCGAGAGTATGCAGACCGTGTCCCATATTCTCGCGATGGGGGAACCGCCCGCACAGGAGAGCGCGGAGCGGTTTCTGAAGATCTTCGAGCGTCTGAATGAAGCAGGTCATGCATACGGCAAGGATTATCAGCTGACGGCGCTGGCCGTGCTGGCGATCTCGGGCCGGGAGATCGATGCGATCACACAGGATATTCTGGAGGTGGATGCGTTCTTAAGTGAACAGGAGGGGTACCGTTCCGTGATCGGATGCGATAAGAAGACGCGTCTGATGCATGCGGCAATGCTGGTGACGCTTGCGGATGATAAGAGTGCGCTTCCGGATGCCGGGATTCTGACGAGTACGCTGGTGATGATCGCGGCGCAGCAGGCGGCCATGTGTGCCATCATCGCATCCTCTGTCGTTATCACCACGACTTCCACGACGTAGGAAGACGCTCTGTTCATTTTACAGGGGACTGACCGGGGGAAGGTCACTGTAAAGGGGTGGAAGCACCCCGGATCTTTAGTACTTGGGGGTTGACGAAATGACCAGAAAAAACGGAATTCGCGTCAGAAACCTTCTGGTGGCGGGAGGCGTTCTATTTTTCCTGCTGGCGGTGGTTCTGCTGATTATGACCTTTGTATTCAAACCGGAAGAAGAGACGGAGGTGGCTGAGGTGAGCGAGCCGACGGCTCCGGATTACAAGGTTCTGTTTTTGGATTCCTATTCTCCGACGCATGTGTCCTATCCGGCGCAGGAGAGAGGGATCAAGGCCGGTCTGTATTCCAATAATATCAGCTATGACGTCATCTACATGGACACGAAGAATTATGGCAGCCAGGAGGAGATCGACGCCTTTTATGCATTTTTCCGGGATCGCCTGCTCGGCTCGGAGAAGGAATACGACGGCGTGATCACCGGGGATGACGCGGCGCTGAAATTTGCGCTGCAGCACCAGGAGGAGCTTTTCCCGGGATTGCCGATCGTGTATTACGGAATCAACAATATTCCGCTGGCGGAGGAAGCCGTACAAAATCCGCTGATGACCGGCTTTACGGAGGAGACCTATCTGGACGAGACGTTTGATCTTGCGATCAAGCTTCTGCCGAAGGCCAACAAGATCGTGGGCATCTATGACAATACGACCACGGGGCAGGGGGATAAGGAGACCTTCTTTGGCTATCGGGAGCAGTATCCCGGCTATGATTTTATAGGGATCAATACTTCTGAGCATTCGCTGAGCGAGTACTGCAAAATTCTCGAGAGCCTCGGGAGCGACTGCATCCTGATCTATTTGACTGCATTTGAGGACGCGGACGGCAATGCGTATTCGATCCCGGAGAGCGCGCAGATCATCGTCGATCACACGCATATCCCGGTCTTCCGCAATTATATGGGCGGAGAGGGGCTCGGGATCGTCGGCGGTGTGCAGATGAATTTCCCGGTGCAGTGCGAGATGGCCGGTGAAGTGATGGCGGATGTCCTGTACGGACGGCAAAAAATCGCTGAGATCCCGCTGCAATATGACACGCCCGGCTATATCGTCTACGATTATTCCGTTATGGCAAACTACGGTCTCGACACGAGACTGATTCCCCATGGTGCGACGGTCATCAATCAGCCGGTGGATTACTGGGATCAGTATAATTCCATTCTGATTCCCGCGATTCTGATCATCTTCGGGCTTCTGTGCATGCTGCTTGCGATGATCATCAATTATCTGATGATGAAGCGTACCACCGAGGCCCTGCGCAGGACCGAGGACAAACTGGTCTATGAGACCGAGCATGATATGCTGCTCGGGATCTACAACCGGCGCGTTGCGGAGGAATTCCTGAACCGGAATATCATGGACGGGAAAAAGCAATGTCTGCTCCGGATCGACATCGATGATTTCAATCTGATCAACGAGAGCTACGGACATGCGGTGGGTGACCGGTATCTTCGCTTCGTCGCGAATCTGCTGAAGGATTATGCCGTCGCCAATGTGTTCCTGCTCGCACGGCACAGCGGGGATGAGTTCCTGATGATCATTCCCGGACGGACGCTGTCCGAGGACAGCCCGGAGCTGCATGAGATCCACGAGATGATGAAGACACCGATGAAGCTGGGGCTGGAGGAGCTACGTACGACGGTCAGTATCGGTGTGGTCAATACCGACGCGCAGACGGATGTGGAGACGATTTTTGCATATTCGGATCTGTCGCTGCGCGAGGCGAAGGAGCGCGGGAAAAATCGGAGCGTGATCTACGAGGAACAGCTCCAGGAGAAGGTTCTGGTCGTCAACCAGACGCGAAGCATCCTGCAGAGCGTCCTAGAGAACCGGGATTTCTACATGCTCTATCAGCCGAAGGTGGATGTACAGACGAAGGAACTGGTCGGATTTGAGGCCCTGATCCGTATCAAGGACCGGGATCTGTCCCCGGCTTTCTTCATCCCCATCGCGGAGGAGAGTGGTCTGATCGGTCAGATCGGTCGTATCACCACGGAGATGGTGATCCGTCAGCTTGCGCTCTGGCGGGATGAAGGCAAGAAGCTCTATCCGGTCTCCGTCAATTATTCCTCCAACCAGATCAACGATACGGGATATATTGATTTCATCCGGACACAGCTGGAAAAGTATGCGGTGGATCCGAAATACTTTGAGATCGAGATCACCGAGGGACTCTTCATGGACAATAACTACCAGTCGGAGCAGCTCTTTAAGCAGTTCCGGAAGCTGGGGATCAAGCTCCTGATGGATGACTTCGGGACCGGGTACTCCTCCCTGAGCTATCTGACCTATATTCCGGTGGATGTGCTGAAGCTGGACCGCTCGCTGGTGATCAATTATCTGGTGGAAGGCAAGGATGCCTTTATCCGGGATATCGTGGGACTGGCGCATGATCTGGGCAAGCAGATGATCATCGAAGGTGTGGAGTACGAGTGGCAGTATAACAAGCTGAAGGAATTCGGCGCGGATGTTATTCAGGGATTCTATTTCAGCAGGCCGATTTCCGCTGATGAGGCAGCGGACTGGACGGTGAAGGAATAAGGTGTAAAGGTAAGGCCCGGTTCTTAGACCCGGGCTTTGTCTGTAACCGGACAGGCAGGAGAGAAAAAATGGGAACTTGTATCGTGATCTCCGCCGGCGGGTTCGCCGGGGAGAAGATCGTCCCGGGGCCGGAGGATCTGGTCATCGCGGCGGATGCGGGATTTCGGAAGGCAAAATCCATTCTTCGGGAGGGGGATCTGGTGGTAGGCGACTTTGATTCGCTCGCGGAAGCCGGGGCAAAGGCCGTTTCGGAACTGGAAAAATGGGAGGAGGCGCACCCGGCGTCTGTCATAAGGCTTCCCGCGGAGAAGGATGATACGGATACGCTGGCCGCCGTGAAAATCGGCCTCGAGCGCGGGTATCATACCTTCGCCCTGTACGGGATGCTCGGCGGGGACCGTCTGGATCACACGCTGGCCAATCTTCAGACCCTTCTCTATCTGAAGAACCATCACGCGAACGGAACGATCCGCGGCGACGGGGAGACCTGGTTGATCCTGAAGGACGAAGGGATCTGCCTGCGGAGCGACAAGGACTGCAGACTGTCCGTATTTTCCGTCTCCCCCGAATCCCAGGGGGTGATGATCCGCGGGTGCAGGTATGAGATGACACATGGAAGGCTGACCAGCGATACGCCGCTGGGAGTCAGTAATGAGATTCCGGCGGGATGTGAGTGCCACGTGAGTGTGGAGCGCGGGATGCTTCTGGTGGGACTGAAGGAGTGAGAAGGCATGGCAAATCTGACGGGATGGATCCTGGAAAAATACAATCACATGGAAGGTGCCTATACCTGCCACCGGCTGCAGGAGGAGGGCAAAGCCCTGGGGATGGACGTAAGGATTCTCGGGGTGCATGATACGCAGATCCTGCCTGGCAGCGCGGGCGTGACAGTCCGAAACGGCGGGGAGGAGCTTACTTCTGCGGATTTTATCCTGCTGCGCTATAAGTGGGGACGGATGCGGGAGACGATCCCGCAGCTTGCAAAGCGCTGTTACAATTCGGTGAAAGCCTTCGGAAGGTATGTGAACAAGTACGAGCAGCTCCGCAACATTCATTCGAAGGAGGCACTTTTGCCCCATTCCCTGTTGGTGACGGCGCAGTACCCTTACGAGTCTGCCGCGGAGGAGTTCGGAACTGTATTTGTGGCGAAGGGGCTTGAGAGCTCCATGGGGCAGGAAATCTTTCTGGTCCGGACGCAGGAAGCGTGGGAGGCGCTCCGGAAGGAATATGGCCCGGAGCGGGAATGGCTCCTGCAGGAATACATCGCAGAAAGCAGCGGGCGCGACATGCGGATCTACAGCATTCGGGGGAAAGCGGTGGCCGGCATGGTGCGGGAGTCCGAAGGAGATTTTCGGGCAAATGTGGCGCTTGGCGCCAGGGTCTCGCCCCTGGAGATCACGCAGCAGATGGAGAAGATCTGTAAGGATGTCTATATCTCCACCGGCCTGGATTTCGTGGGGATCGACCTTCTCTTCGGGGAGGAGAAGCCGTATTTTTGTGAGGTGAATGTCATGCCCGGCCTCGAGGGGATCGAGCAGGCGACCGGCGTGAATGTAGCCGGAATGGTCATGGGAACGATCGCGTCGGATTTTGCGGAAAAATAGGATGGACAGGCAGGAAGCGGAAAATTATGTATATCAGTCCTATCTGCGTGCGGAGCCCTTTCAGGACCGGAACGCTCCGGATGCGTTTAAGCGCCATCCGGAACTGATGGAAGATCTCCTTCGGGAAAATGCGCAGATCCCGGCCGCGGTGGTCACGGGCAGCAAGGGCAAGGGGTCGGTGACCGCGCTCCTTTCCGCAGTCTTAGGAACCGCCCTTCGGACCGGACGGATGACCAGCCCGCATCTGGTGCGCTTTAACGAGCGGTTTTGTGTGGATGGGATACCGATCACGGATGCGGAATTTGTCTCGGAAATGGAAGAGGTGAAGGCAGCTCTGGATCCGATCGACCGTGCTCTGCCGGAAGGGATCTGCATCAGTCCCATGGGGGTACAGGCGCTTCTGGCGGGCCGGTGGTTTCGTCGCCGTGGGGTGCAGGCCGCCGTTTATGAATGCGGGAAGGGCGCGCAGTACGATGATGTAAACCGCATCCCCCATACGTACGCGATCCTTAATCGCATCTTTGCGGAGCATACCAGAGAGCTGGGAAGTACTATCGAGGAGATCGCGCGGGACAAGGCTCACGTGATCACCCCCGAGGTAAAGGTCGCCTTCTCGTCCCGTCAGTCGCCGGAGGTGCTCCGGATCCTGCGTCTTCGCGCGGCGGAAATGGGGGCAAGGCTCCTGGTCTGCGGGGAAGATTTTGACGCACAGCAGATCTGCTTTTCCGGACAGGGGATGCGCTTTGACCTGCGGATCTTTTCCGACCTTCTGCCCGGCTTTGAAGTGCCGATGCTGGGCGATTTCTGGGCGGAGAATGCCGCACTTGCCCTCGCCTGCGGGCGGGAAATGCTGGGAGAGGAGAGCTGGCGGGCACATCTGCCTGCGATCCGGGAAGCCCTGCAGCGGACGCACTGGCCGGGGCGGATGGAAGTCCTGCGAAGAGATCCGCTGCTGATCCTGGATGCGTGCATTCATCCTGACAGCTGCGCGGGTGTCCGGCAGGTCCTGGAGAAGTTGGGGATCCCGAAGGTGAACTTGATCCTCGGCATCCCGGAGGATAAGGATTATCCTGGAGTCGCCCGTGAGATGGCGCCCTGCTGCAATCGTCTGATCCTCACGCGCTCGCAGAATCCGCACTATGTTTTTTCCTCTGCGCAGGCAGATCATCTCCTGGAGGAAGGGATCGCGGCCGACTGGACGGAGTCGCTGGAGGAAGCCGTCCGGAAGGCGGACCGGGCAGGGGGACCTTCGCTGATCCTGGGGACGACTTCGCTGGTGGGAGAAGCCGTGCAGCTGAAGGTATGAGCATAAGCAGGAAGGGATGCATTTTGTAACGGGTAACAGATTTTCAGTTCAAGAAAGGGAAGTGGTGTTATGGACAAGAAAGCAATGTATGCACTCAGCTACGGCCTCTTTGTGGTGACCGCCCATGAAAATGGCAAGGACAATGGATGTATCACCAATACGGTCATTCAGGTGACCAGTGATCCGAACCGGATCTCGGTGGCGGTCAACAAGGGAAATTACACGCATGACATGATCCTGCGCACGAAAAAGCTGACGGCTTCCGTCATCGCGCAGGATGCGGATTTCGCGCTCTTTCAGCATTTCGGCTTCCAGTCGGGCCGGGAGGTGGACAAATTCGCGGATTTTACGGATTGCAGGCGCGGCGCCAATGATACGATGATCATCACGAAGGGCACGAATGCCTATATCTCCGCGTGGGTGACGGATACGATCGATCTGGGGACGCACACGCTTTTCATCGCCACCGTGACGGATATGGACGTTCTCAGCACGGTTCCTTCCGCCACCTATACCTATTATCAGGAGCAGATCAAGCCAAAGCCTGAGAAGGTCGGGGAGACGAAGGACGGTCAGACGATCTGGAGATGCCGGATCTGTGGATATGAATATGTGGGAGAGGAGCTCCCCGAGGACTTCATTTGCCCGATCTGCAAGCATCCCGCTTCGGATTTTGAGAAGGTGACGAAGTAGCCTCTCTTCCGCACGGAAAGCGTAAAACGGAATATGGATGGAAAAGGCGACGGCACGGATGCGTGCGGTCGCCTTTTTGTGCGGCGCCAAACCCTGGACAGATCACCGGGGAGGCGTCCGCCTGCCGCGCCTTGGGAACAGTGACATTTTCCTTCGAAAAATGCTTGACTTTCCTGTTTTTATGACTATAATTTGAAAATAGTTCGCAAATGCAAAAGATTTGCAAAAGCAAAGAATTGCAAATGCGAAAATCTGCAAAAGAGAAGGAGCAGCGATGGCCAAAGAGTATCAGACACAGGCAAAAAACGATATTCTGAAGTACTTTGAGGAACATGAGAATCAGAAGCTTCATCCGGCAGAGATCTGCAAGGGCCTGAATGAGCAGGGCATCGTGGTCAATCTGACGACCGTGTACCGGAATCTGTCCAGGCTGGCGGAGGCCGGAACCATTGTCAAGGTGCGCGATGCGGACAGTGAAGGAGCGGCTTATACCTATTCCTCCGGGCATTGTCACTGCAACAGCCATCTCCATGCGCAGTGCAAGAGCTGCGGGAAGATGTTTCATCTCGAATCCGAGGCGGCTAAGGCCTTCTGCGAGGCGCTTCTGAAGGATTACGGGTTTGCTTTGAATCTGCGCAGCTCCACGCTGATCGGATACTGCGCGGAATGTAAGGAGAAGATGCATGCGTAAGATAGCGTTCCTAATGATTTTTTGTATGATCGCCGGGCTGGTGACCGGCTGCGGGCAGGTACGGACGGCTTCTGCTACTGCAGGCGAAGACGGCAAGGTATCCGTTGTCTGCACGATCTATCCTGCTTATGACTGGGTGCGGGAAGTCCTCGGGGAGCAGGCGGAAAATGTGAGCCTGACCTGTCTGCTGGACAATGGCGTGGATCTCCACAGCTATCAGCCCACGGCAATGGATATTGCTACCATCGCAAATAGTGATATATTTATCTATGTGGGTGGAGAATCCGATGAATGGGTCGATGATGCGCTTGCGGAAGCGGTCAATCCGGATATGCAGGTGCTGAATCTGATGGAGCTGCTCGGCGATGCCGTGAAGGAAGAGGAAGTCAAGGAAGGCATGGAAGGCCATGATCACGACCATGACCACGAGGACGGCGAGGACCATGACCACGAGGATGGCGAGGAGCACGACCACGAGGACGGCGAGGAGCCGGAGTACGACGAGCACGTCTGGCTCTCTTTGAAGAATGCGCAGGTGCTGGTAGCGGCCATCACGGATGCATTAAAGACTGCACTTCCCGCATCCGCGGAGGAGATACAGACCTCCGGTGACGCCTATCTTGCAAAACTGAAGTCTCTGGATGCGGAATACGAGAGCGCTGTGGCGGCAGGAGCTCTGAAGACCATCGTCTTCGGTGACCGGTTTCCGTTCCGCTATCTGGTCGACGATTACGGGCTGGATTATTTCGCGGCCTTCGTCGGATGCAGCGCAGAGACGGAAGCAAGCTTCGAGACCGTCGTATTTCTGGCCGGCAAGATCGACGAGATCGGCGCCGGGACGATCAGCGTCATCGAAAGCTCCGATCAGAAGATCGCGCAGACCATCGTCAGCAATACCGGCAGCAAGGATCAGAAGATCCTGGTCTGGGATTCCATGCAATCCTCCACCACGGCGGGCAGTGATTCCTATCTGAAGATCATGCAGTCCAACCTGGAGGTGCTCCGGCAGGCACTTCAATAAATATCTAAAGTTATTAAAAGGAAAGACTATGGCTTACATCACGGTAAAGGATCTGGAACCCGGATATGAAGGACAGCCGGTAACGGACAAGATCAATTTCCAGGTGAATAAAGGGGATTACCTTTGCATCGTCGGAGAAAACGGGGCGGGTAAGAGTACGCTCATGAAGACGATCCTGCATTTGATCAAACCCCTGTCCGGAACCATTTCCTACGGGGACGGGCTGGAGGAATACGAGATTGGCTACCTTCCGCAGCAGAGCTTTGTTCAGAAGGATTTCCCTGCTTCCGTCTGGGAAGTGGCCCTTTCGGGTAATCTGGCCAAGCTCGGAAGGCGTCCCTTTTACTCGGCGGCCGAGAAGAAAAATACCAGGGAACGCCTGGAGGAACTCGGTATCTGGGGATTGCGTAACAAGTGTTATAGAGATCTGTCCGGCGGTCAGCAGCAGAGGGTTCTGCTTGCGCGGGCGCTGTGTGCCACGACCAAGCTCCTTCTGCTGGACGAGCCGGTGAGCGGTCTGGATCCGAAGGTGACGACGGAACTGTACCGTCTGATCCGCAAGCTGAACCAAAGCGGCGTGACCATCCTCATGGTGACGCATGATGTACAAGTGGCGCTCGAGGAGGCGACGCATATCCTGCACATCGGGGATAATCGCGAGCTCTTCTTCGGCACGAAGGAAAAATACCTGGAGAGCAGCGCCTGGAAGAGTTTTGGACTGAAGGAGGACAAATAAATGAAACAGCTGTTATTATATCTGTCTTTCCCGTTTGTCCGCCGTGCGTTCGTGGTCGGCATCCTGGTCGCCCTGTGCTCGAGTCTGCTCGGTGTCACGCTGGTCCTGAAGCGTTTTTCCTTCATTGGGGACGGTCTGTCCCATGTGGCCTTCGGAGCGATGGCGGTAGCCTCGGTACTGCACCTGGCGAGTGACTCGCTCCTGATCATGCCGGTGACGATCCTGACCGCGATTTTGCTGCTTCGCACCGGACAGAATACCAGGATCAAGGGAGACGCCATGATCGCGGTGATGTCCGTCGGGGCTCTGGCGGTCGGCTACATGCTGATGAATGTGTTCTCCGCGTCCGCGAATGTGTCCGGGGATGTCTGTACCACACTGTTCGGATCGACCTCCATTCTGACGCTGAAGCAGTCCGAGGTATGGATCTGCGTGGTCTTTTCTCTGCTGGTGATCATCACGTTTCTGCTTTTTTATCATCGGATCTTTGCCGTGACCTTCGATGAGAATTTTGCCCGTGCAACCGGGGTTGGGGCCCAGAAATACAACCTGATGATCGCGGTTCTGATCGCGGTGGTGATCGTGCTCGGAATGAATCTGGTCGGATCGCTTCTGATCTCGGCACTGATCATTTTTCCGGCGCTGTCCGCCATGAGTCTGATCCGGAATTTTAAGGGCGTGGTGGTGGCTTCGGCCATCATTTCCGTGTCCTGTGCGCTGGTGGGAATGCTGGTTTCCATTCTGGCATCGACGCCGCTCGGTTCCACCATCGTGGTGGCGGACCTTCTGGTATTTGTTGTATGTACCGTGCTGGCGCGTGCTCTAAAGAGAGGATGAGCCCGGGAAGCAGAAGGAACTGATTAGGATTGCGGAGGTTTCTTATGAGAAGATATGTAGGATTGGTCCTGGCGCTCCTCCTTCTGACCGGATGCGGGAGCGAAAGCGCTGCGGGCAGAGTGGAGCAGCAAAATGCGGTAGATGCGGTGCTGCAGGAGCAGATCGAGCTGGCGCAGGCGGAGCAAAGTGGAGCGGAAGAGAGGGCAGAAGGAATAACGGGAGAAACTTCAGCAGATTCCGCGGACACCTCCGATGCGGGAAGCACGGATCTAGCGAACGATGAAGCCTGGGAGCAATTTCTCGGCGGAAGCATGGATGCGACCGCTCCGAACGGGACGGATGTGGATTACGACCTGACGGTCATGAACAGTGACATGATCTATGCGACGGTCTATCAGTTTATGATGGATCCGTTCACCTACGAAGGCAAGACGGTGCGTGTCCGGGGGCAGTATTATGCGGCCTGGTTTGAACCAACGCAGAAATATTACGATTACTGCTTTATCGCGGATGCGGCGGCCTGCTGTCAGCAGGGGCTGGAATTCGAATGGGGCGACGGAACCCATGAGCGGGAGGAGTTTCCCGTCGACAATACCATCGTGGAGGTGGAAGGAACCTTTACGCCCTACTATGAAGGCGAGGATCTGTATTGCACCCTGAAAGGTGCGACCATGCAGGTGCTTGAAGAGAGCGCGGAATAACGAGAAGCGGATATCGCATAAGAAGACAAAAAAGAGGCAGATGAGAAGCTTTTTCTCATCTGCCTTATTTTACGGATGGATCCGCTCCGGAAGGTGCAGCACATTGATCAGCAAAAGCCAGCACATACCGTAGTAGGTGACCACAGCCACGAGGTCGTTGAAGGTGGTGATCAGGGGACCGGACGCCACGGCCGGATCCACGTTCAGCTTGTGGAAAATCATGGGGACCACGGTGCCGACGAGACTGGAGATCGTCATGGCCACCATCATGGAAAAGCCAACGCAGGCCGAGATCATGAAGGCGTAATTCAGCGGTACGCCCTTGGCCAGATGCACATAGAAGCCGACAAAGGCGGCGGTGAGGGAGCCGAGGATCAGGCCGTTGCTGAAGCCGACACGCATCTCCTTGAACATCAGGAAGAATCTGGTTCCGCGTTCCAGGTCCTCCTCCATCAGCACGCGGATGGTGACAGCGAGGCTCTGTGTGCCGACATTGCCGGCCATGGAGAGGATCAGGGACTGGAAGGCCATGGCGATCGGAAGCGCCGCAATCACGGTTTCAAAGCCGCCGACCACCGAGGAGATGCCCATTCCGAGAAAGAGCAGGATCACCAGCCAGGGAAGGCGCTTTCGCATACTGCGAAAGAGGGATTCATGGAGATCTTCCTCCTCGGTCAGACCTGCCAGCTTTGCATAGTCTTCGGCCAGCTCATCATCGACGACTTCGACGATGTCCTGCGCGGTGATGATCCCGAGGATCCGGCCGTCCTCATCCAGTACGGGGAGGGAGTCCTCCGCGTAGTCGCGGATGCGATCGATGCATTCCGCGGTTTTTTCATGGGCATCGAGGGTCGGGTACGAGGTGGAGATCAGAGAGTCGAGGTCCGTGTAGTCGCGGGCGATGATCAGATCCTTCAGATCCATCGCTCCGTAGAAGGTGCCGTCCTCTTTACTTACGTAGATGGTGGAGATATTGTCGTTTTTTCCGGCCTGTTCGATCAGGGAGCGCATGGCCTGACGGACGGAGAGGGTATTCTGGATCTCCACGAAATTCGTTGTCATCAGACTTCCGATCTCATCCTCGTCATAGGACTGAATGATACGGATGTCATTGGCTGCTTCCTCGTCCATCATGCGGACGATCTGCTCCTGCGTGGAGTCATCCAGGTCCTCGAGGACATCGATCGCATCGTCGGAGTCCATGTTTTCGATGACCCGTGCGGCCTTCTCAAGATCGAGCTCTTTGAGGTATTCATTGGGGTCATCGATGTAGGAGAAGATCTCGGAGACGCGTTCCGCGCCCAGGATCGGATAGAGGGTGCGCCGCTCCTCCGGAGTCAGCTCCTCGAAGGCGGTCGCGATATCATTTTCATGGTAGTCGGACAGCTTTTCGACCAGCTCATCCTGCGGGAGGTTCCTTCGGATGGCATCGAGTATTTCCTGTACAAAGTCTTCCTGCTGGTCTCTTACCTGATTCTCATCCATAGAGGTACCTCCGTTTCTTTCAAGAGTACGCCCGGGCGAAGGATCCGCCCGATATGCGACGCCTGTTCCATTATACTTGGCAGGGCGGGATTTTGAAAGAAGAAAAAGGAAAAAAGCAAAGCGAAAAAACCACAAGAAGAAATGGATATTTTCACGGAGGTCTGCTAGTATAAGTCTTGTGTGTGAATGCTCCCGGAAGGAAAGTTAAGAACTCATGAAAACACAGGATCTGATTCATAATATCGAAGAACATATCATCGGCAAGAGAGAGGTCGTGGAACTGGCGCTGACGGCGCTTCTCGCAGGGGGACATCTGCTCCTTGAGGATGTGCCCGGTGTGGGCAAGACCAAGCTGGCGGCCGCTATGGCCGGCTCCTGCGGCGGATCCTTTCAGCGGATCCAGATGACGCCGGACGTCATGCCCTCGGATGTCCTCGGCTACACCTTCTGGAATCAGAGGGAGGGCCGGATGGAATTCCATCCCGGTGCGGTCTTCTGTAATTTTCTCCTCGTCGATGAGATCAACCGCTGCTCGCCCAAGACGCAGTCTGCGCTGCTCGAAGCCATGGAGGAGCGTCAGGTATCGGTCGAGGGGCATGTGACGCCGCTGGAGTCGCCCTTTATGGTGATCGCCACGCAGAATCCCGTCGAAACCTACGGAACCTATCCACTGCCGGAAGCGCAGCTGGACCGCTTTCTGATGAAGCTCTCGGTGGGCTATCCCTCCCGGGAGGATTCCGTGCGGATCCTGGAGCTGGAGGAGAAGCTGGAAAATGAGAGGGCCGAGGAAGTGATCACGCGCGAGGAACTGGTCGAACTGCAGGCGCAGGCGGCCGGTGTGCGGCTGTCCGACGCGGTGCGGGAATACATTGTATCGCTGGCGGAGCACACCCGGGATCTCGAAGGGATCCGGCTCGGCATCAGCCCCCGCGGATGTCTGGCGCTCCAGAAAGCGGCGCGTGCGTATGCCCTGTTGAATGCGAGGGACTATGTCCTTCCGGAGGATATCAAGGCTCTGGCGCCTTCCGTATGGGGACATCGCCTGATCCTTACGCCCGGCGGCAAATCGAACTGGGGAAACGGAAGCGGTGCGATCGCGGAGCTTCTGGAGAAAGTGGAGGTAATCGTATAGAAGCACATGCGAAAAAAAGGTGGTTCTCCCTGCATATGGCCGTGATCATGTCCTGGACACTGGTCCTCATTTATTGCCTGATCTGCAACGCGCGGGTCGGGCTCTTTTGCATGCTTGCCTTTGTGCTTCTGGTCTTCTGGTCGCTGGTGAAACAGCGCCTGATCCGGCGCTTTCTGAAGGCGGACTTTCGGATGGATGCGCCCATGGGAGAGCGGGGGAAGACGCTTCGCGGGCAGCTTCTGCTCGAAAATCCCCTTCCCTTTTATACCCTGCCGCTGATGATCCGGCCGGCCCCGGATAATCCGTGGAAGCCGGAGATGGACGCACAGCTCCTTGCCCTCCCGCCCTTCGGCAAGCGAACGGTCGAACTGCGCTTTACGGTCCCTGCCGCCGGCGCCTTTCCCTGCGGGCCGGAAAAGCTCGAGATCTGCGGGCTGTACGGCTACCTGATCAGCAGTCTCTCCCTGCCGATGGACGAGGGGGAGATTCCGCAGCATTGCCTTGGCATCCTGCCGGAGTATGAGCTGCACGGCGGCGCCGATCCGGAGCTTGAGGAGATGATGTCGATCGCCGCAGGAGCGGCGAACGGAGCGCAGGAAAAGGAGATGCAGGGACGCGCGTTCTCCGGCGGCTATCCGGGGTATGATACCCGCAAATATGAGCCGGGGGATTCCCTGAAAAAGATCCACAGCAAGCTGTCTGCCCGTCAGGGCGAGCTTCTGGTGCGGCTGGATGAGCCGCTGGTGCGACCGGGCATGGACCTTCTGATCTGGGGCGAGAATAATACAAGGAGCTTCATCCTTCCGAAGGACCGCCGCCCGGGGAAAAAGCACCCTTCCATTCTGGATATCCTGAGAATGATGGAGCAGGAGGCACCGGAGGATGCACAGGACTGCCTTGCCTCGGGGCGGATCGTGGACCGTACCATGCAGATGGCGGCGATGCTGCTTTCCCGCGAGATCGGGTGCACCGTGTATTATCCGAAATGGAGTCCGGGAAAGGTTACCTGGAAGGCAGATGAGATCTCGCAGCCGGGCGATCTGGAGGAGCTGTCACGGAATCTGGCTTTTTACCGCTGGTTTCCCCGGGGAAAGGAATGCAGGATACCCGCGCAGCTTCAGGAAAAAAGAGGGACGCAGCTGCTGGTCTTCGCACGGCATCTGTCGGAGGAGTCCCGGAAAATGTTCGAGGACTGGGAGGCAAAGGGAGAAAATTCCGTGCAGTTCCTGCTCCCGGAGGAGCCGGAAAGGAGGGCGCAGGCATGATGATTTACGCCTTTTTCCTGGCTTTTTTCTCCTCGCTGACGGTGCTTCAGATGTTCCTGCCGGGGCCCTTTCACTGGACGACGCCGGTGGCGGCCCTCGGGATCCTCGTGGTCTTTGCGGTCTGTTCCTTCGCCGACCGGCACCATGTGCTCGGTACCTTTGCGATCTTGCTTGTGCTCTTTGGAACCCTTGCAGCGGGCGGCGCTCTGAGCATGGCCGGGCGCGCCCAAACGGAGGTCTATTTCTGGCAGTGGCTGGTCTCCGCAGGAACGGATCTGCCCGAAAGTCCGGCCTTTTATCTGCAGCTTGAGCTGTACATCAGTCTGATCTTCGGGATCGCAGTGTATTATTTTTCGGTGATAAGATGCCGGATTTTCATGTTGTTTCTTGTCTGGGTCATGCCTTATGTTTTATATGCGAAGGCGATTCAGGAGCCGCGGATGATCTGGCCGGTGCTTTCGCTGGGAAGCCTGATGCTTCTGCTGCAGAAGGCGGCGGAGAAAGAACTGATCCGTGAGGAGCAGGAAGCATCCGTGGAGGAGGAGCCGCCCTTGATCCGGCGTGATCCGCGTTCGCTCCTGTTTTCCGGGATCTTCACCTTTGGCGCGGTGCTTCTGCTCGCGGCCGTGGTTCCGAAGCCCGATACGGCGCCGGTGTATTCGCTGTTTCAGCGGCTCTTTCTGAACGGCGATACCAGTTCCGCGGTCCCCGGGGATTATTCCGGCCTGAGCGATTTTTCCGGGAATGCGGATTTTTACCGCGAGGCGGGGAGCCGCAGACTTTTCTCCGTGATGGGATCGCAGATGGTGTATTTTAAGCGCCAGACCTTTGACCGGTACGACACGCAGCGGAACCGCTGGGCTCCGATTCCGGAGCTGCAGACCGTGGTGGACGTTTCGGAGCTGCTGGAACGAAATGCGCTGACCACGTCCACCAATCTGAAAGCGGTTCTGCGGCGCATGGAGGAGCTCGATCCGGAGGGATTAAAGAGCAGAGGCCTGGACCGCTTTGCGAAAGGTACCCCGGGATTGCCGCCGGCAAAGCTTTCCGTCACCGCGCTTAATTTTGCACCGGCTTATTATCTGTCCGCCTCCCATCCCCTCGATCTGTCCGTCTCGGGCGAGGATGGATTTACCGCGACCCGGGCGGATACCTTCTATGTCGAAGGCGGTCAGAAGGAGAAAAATCTGTCCTACACGCTCTCGGTGGAGGACCGGGAGGATGTGACCGAGCTCCTTGCCAGCGGGATCTGCCGGACCTCCTATGAAGCGGAGGCGGAAGCGTACCGGTGGATGCGGGATACCCTGCTTGGGAAAGGGGAGGGAGCGACTCCGGAATCGCACGACGCGGAGCTTTTGAAGGTGGTGGAAGCCTTTGCCGAAAACCGGGAGCTGGCCGCAGAATACGGGCAGGTGAGCACGCGGGGAGAGGAGATCTCCGAACAGATCACCGGGCTGGCCGAAGAGCTTACCGCGGGCCTGGAGGATCCGCTGCAGAAGGCAGCAACGCTTCAGGACTATTTCGGCGTGGAGGATTTCGTCTATGATCTGAGCTACCGCGCCCCGGATGACAGCCCGGAGTATCTGCTTTTTGAAGGGAAAACCGGCACCTGTTCGGATTTTGCGTCGGCCTATGTGCTGCTTGCCAGAAGCGTCGGGGTGATCGTTCGCTATACGGAAGGATACGTGCCGGATCCGAGCGGATACGATTCCATGTATTTTATCTCCACGGATGATTCGCATGCCTATGCCGAGGTCTACCTGCCCTATGCCGGGTGGACCTCGATCGATCCGACCTCCGAAGTTCCCACCGTCCGGCAGGATAACTGGCGCTCCTTCCTGCGCAGCTGGCGGCTGAACCGGAGCGATGTGGCGATGGCGATACGCGTGCTGGTGCTGCTCCTTTTGCTGCGCGCTCTGTGGCCCGGCGGTGTGTTCCTGTATCGCCTTGCGCAGGCCGAGATCGGCGGACATAAACTCCGCCCCGCGTACCGAAGCGGGTATTATTTCCGGCAGCTGCGCAGTCTGGCGGCCGAGCAGGGAGCGGGCGGAGCGGTCGGCATGACGCCCGGAGAACTGGGAGATTTTCTGGCAGGATTCGGATGCGATATCCGGGATCTGACAGACGCCGTGGCCGAGCAGTCCTATGCCGAAAAAGAAAGCTCCCTCTCCGCAAGTGGGCAGAGAAAGAGCTTTCTGAAAGGGTTCGCATTTTTGCTGCTCCGGTTCAAAGCAGCCGATCGTAAAAGGCGTAGAGCTGCTGAACGCCGTTCTCGAGAATATAATAATGCCGGATGTAAGGAACCAGAAGCACCAGAAGCACCAGCACCAGAAGACTCAGGGACAGCTGACCGCTGAGAATGGTTCCGAGGACGCTCATCAGTGTCATCAGGGCAAAGAGAACGGTAACGATCAGGTGGATCAGGCGCTCGTGCTGGAAGAAGGAGATCTGGACCAGCGCTTCCGCGCGCTGATGCGCCAGCTGCTCCGGGGTATATTCCCCGCGCTGGGCTTTTTCGCTGATCTCGCGCAAAGTGACAAGATAGTTTTTCAGTCGTTTTTCCATTTGCTTTTGTCCTTTCACGATCCGGAGGAGGGATCCTTCGCCGGGCGTTGTACGTTCCTTCGAGGGAAAGTGTAGCACGAATCGGGACAAATAGAAAGAAGCAACCGCCGGCGTAAAACAGCCGGCCGCAGAGAGGAAGATAACATGCGTTACGATTATGAGGCACAGAAAAAATACCTGGACCTGGTGGAGCAGGGGATCGCCGAAGGTCCCTACCGCGCTGACTGGGATTCTCTGTCGGAGGCCGGGATGCCGGAATGGTTCGGGCAGGAGAAGTTCGGGATCTTCATGCACTGGGGACTCTATTCGGTCCCGGCGAGCCAGAATGAGTGGTATTCCCGCAATATGTACATCCAGGGCGATCCGGCCTTTGAGCATCATGTGAAGACCTATGGGCCGCAGAAGGAGTTCGGATACAAGGATTTTATCCCCCTCTTTCAGGCGGAGCAATTTGATCCGAAGGAGTGGATCCGCTTGTTCCGGGAAGCCGGCGCGGGGTATATTTTTCCCGTGGCGGAGCATCATGACGGATTCCAGATGTACGACAGTGAATTGTCCGAGTGGAACGCGAAGCAAAAAGGGCCGAAGCGGGACATTTTAGGGGACCTCAAAGCGGCCGCGGAGGAGGAGGGCCTTCAGTTCTGCTGTTCCTCGCACCGCGCGGAGCACTGGTTCTTCATGAGTCACGGGAAGGAATTTGACAGCGATATCCGGGAGCCGCTGGAAATCGGGGATTTCTACTGGCCCGCGATGCCGGAGCGCGGTCCCGAGGACCTCTTCAGCGAGCCGGCTCCGACAAAGGAGTATCTGGACGACTGGCTGGCGCGAACCGCGGAGATCATCGTAAAATACCGGCCTTCGCTTCTGTATTTTGACTGGTGGATCCAGCACGAAGCATTCAAGCCGTACCTGAAGAAGCTTGCGGCCTTCTATTACAACTGCGGCGTCAAATGGGGCAGGAAGGTACAGATCTGCTACAAGCATGACGCCTTCGCCTTCGGAACCGGGATTGTGGAGGTGGAGCGCGGCGGTTTCGCAGAGGCCAAGCCCTACAAGTGGCAGACGGATACCGCTGTGGCACGCAATTCCTGGTGCTATACCGACACCCTCGACTACAAGAGCAGTTACGATATCGTGTGTAATTTAATAGATGTGGTCAGTAAAAACGGCAACCTGCTGCTGAATATCGGACCGAAGGCGGATGGTACGATCCCCGAGGGAGACCGCAGGATCCTGGAGGATCTGGCGGCCTGGATGAAGGTCAACCAGGAGGCCATCAAAGGGACCGGCGTCTGGAGAAAGTCCATGGAGGGCGAGGTCCGCAACAAGGAGGGCCAGTTCCAGGACGCCGTCTCGCTGGACTATACCTCCTCCGACTACCGATTTACGGCCGGACACGGGAATATCTACGCGATCTGCATGCGCTGCCCGAAGGACGGGCAGTTTCTGGTGCGCTCCCTCGCGGACAGCGCGGACCAGAACGTTCCGGAATTCCACGGGATCATAGGTTCTGTGGAGGTCCTGGGATATGACGGCGCCGTGAACTGGTCGGTGGACGGAAGCGGCCTGAAGGTCAGCGCGCCGGGCGTATCCTCCGATTTCCCGGTCACGCTGCGGATCCGGGTAAAATAATCGCTGCGGCGCACTTTGGGTAAGTGGGAAGTATGAAGAAAATCGGGTGGAAAATTAAATTAAGAGAGCGGCTTCTTCTCGTCTATCTGCTCGGCGGCGTGCTTCCCATGCTGTTTCTGGAGATCTACGGGTATGCTTCGACGCGCGCCACGCTCCTGGAGCAGACCCGCACGGCAGAACTCGAGGAGCTGTCCCTGATCGGCGAATCCATCGCAGATACCATGGCCGTGGTGGAAAATGTCTCCAGACAGCTGTACTTCGACCCGAATCTGGAGGAGCTGGCCTTTACCAAATTTGACAATTACCGGGAGATCCTCGAGAGCTACCGGAAGAAGGATTCCATTGCGGAGTACGCGGAGATCTATTACCGTGAGATCTCGGCGATCACGCTGTATACCTTCAATCCGACGATCCATGAGACCGAGTATTACGGCTATGCCGACGCTGGGATCAAGTCCCAGCGCTGGTACATCGGAAGCATGAATCTGAGCGGCGCGCCCTACTGGTATTACGATTTTGATCCGATCACCGGGAAATCCGAGCTGACCATGTCCCGCCTGATCCAGACCCGGGATATGGAGAAGGTCGGGGTCGTGAGGCTCTGCCTGCAGAATCTCCGGACGGAGCTTCCGATCCTCGCGCGCAGTGCCGATACCCTTCTTCTGTATGACGATGTGATGGTCCTGCATTCCAATTTTGACGTGAATACGGATGCGGTGCTCAGTCTCATGATGGGAAAAAGTGACGAAGAGAATTCGTTTCTTGTCACTTATGACGGAGAGTCCTATCTGATGACCTATGTGCGCATCCATCCCGATTATGCGCGGGATTACTACACGCTCATGAGCCTTCGCCCCTACCGGGAGATCCTGTCGAGCGTGCGGAGCGCATCCCTGCGGAATCTCTTTCCTTCCATTCTGTTCATGATCTTCGCACTGGTGCTGATCTCTATCTTCAGCAACGCCTTCAGCCGGCGCATGCTGAAGTTCAAGGACCGCATGCACCGCGCGGCCGGCGGGGATTTTTCCAGGGAGGACCCCATCGGCGGACAGGATGAGATCGCGGAGCTCTACCAGGATCTGCAGTCCATGATCGAGGACATGCAGGAACTGATGAACCGGCTGGTGCAGGAGAATGTGCAGAGAGAACAGCTCAATACCCGTCAGCGGGAAGTGGAATTCAAGATGCTGGCCAGCCAGATCAACCCGCATTTTCTCTACAATACCCTCGAGACGATCCGCATGCAGGCGCGTGTGGCGGGGCAGAGCGATATCGAGGAGCTGACCAAGATGCTGGCAAGGCTGCTGCGGCATAACATCCAGGCAGGAGAGAGCCTGCAGACGGTGGAGCAGGAGCTGCGCTTTATCGAGTATTATCTCCGGATCCAGGATTACCGGTTCCACGACCGCATTACGTATGAGATCCGGGTCGATCAGGAGGAGCGCATTCTTCCGATGAAGATCCTGCCGCTTCTGATCCAGCCCTTTGTGGAAAATGCGTACGCGCATGCGCTCGAGGGAATGGAGCAGGGAGGAAGGATCCGCATCCATCTGTACCTGGAGGATGCGCTTTACATCGACATCGAGGACAACGGGAGCGGGATGAGCGAAGAGAAGCTTTCGGAAGTGCGTCATCTCCTGAATGATTTCGAACATCTCGACCGCACGCACATCGGGATCACCAATGTCAATCAGAGGATCCATCTGCGCTACGGTGACCCGTACGGCGTCTTCCTGTACAGCGAGGAAGGGAAGGGCACGACCGCAAGGATCAAATTGCCGAGTGAAAATTTCTAGGGTAAATGTGTCCGATTTTTTCGGTACCGATTTTCGCAGCAGACCATTAGACTTAAGACAGTGGGCAACTTGGTGCCCCAAACGGCTATGACCGAAAAGGAGGAAAAGTATGAAAAAGATGTGGAAAGCGCTTGGCTCCGCTACACTTGCCGCTCTGCTCGCTTTCTCCGGAATGTCCGGAATGAAGGCGCAGGCCGCAGTCGATGTGGATTCCCTTGCAGATGGCACAGCTTACCTGTCCATCAACAATGCGGACTGGTCAGATTTCGACGCGGAGTACACCAATGCCGAGATCACCGGAGACGGTGAGTACACGGTGTCCATGGTGGCTTCCGAAGCACAGGATCTGGCACAGTTCAATGCACTTCAGGTCAAGAACGGCGAGTCCGTTCTGGGCAACGGTTCGATCCTGACCGTCACCGAGATCAAGCTGAACGGTGAAGCGATCGAGCTTCAGGGCGACAGCTACACCTGCTCTGCGGACGGTGCGGGCATCGATACCAGAGTCAATCTGTACAACGAGTGGAATTCTCCTGTGGACGATGCAGGTGTGGTCGCAGAGGATGTGCGCGCAGCTGTGGATCCCGCGACGACCACCGCTATGCTCTGGACTTCCGAGCAGCTGACCGGCGTATCTTCCGTCGAGGTAACCTTCACGGTATCCAATTTCGGCGCTGTCAAGGAAGCAGCTGCCGGAGCGGCCGGCGACTATGTGCTGGCTGAGGATGCGGGACGCGCTTATCTGAATATCAACAATGCGGACTGGGCGGAATTCGAGAAGGAGACCGTGGAAGCACAGGTGACCGGCGACGGTACCTACACGGTATCCATGACCATGAAGGAAGCACAGAATCTGGCGCAGTTCAACGCGCTGGAGATCGCGGACGGCGAGCATTACATGGGCGATGCCTGTGTGGTGACCATCGATGAGATCAAGCTGAACGGCGAAGCTATCGAGCTGCAGGGCGACAGCTATACCTGCTCCGCGGACGGCGCCGGCATCATCACCAGAGTCAATCTGTACAATGAATGGAACGCACCCGTAGACGCTGACGGCGTGGTCGGACCGGATGTCCGTGCGACCGGCGATCCCGCAGCTGCTACCGCAATGCTCTGGACGGCAGAGCAGCTGGAGGGTGTTTCTTCCGTAGAAGTCACCTTCACCGTATCCGGATTCGGCACCTTCAAGGAAGCGGCCGAGGAAGAGGCAGCTCCTGCATTGGAGGTGGATCTGGACGGCTCTTATCACGGATACATCGGTCTGCAGGGCCCCAAGTTCACCTTCCGTGACGCTTATGAGAACGAGACGACCGGCTTTGGCACGGATTTCTTCAATCAGATGACCTTCCAGGGCGACACGGCGGAAAAGTCCTCCGTTCCCGCTAAATTTATCGATGTGGATATCGACGGCAACGGCACTTACACCGTCGGTGCTTCCGGCATCGAGTGGCCTGCGGATGAGTTCGCGGATCAGGATTACATGAATCTGATCTTCCTGTCCACCGATATCCCGAATACCGGTGCGATCACCATCAGCGATGTGTCGCTGCTGGTGGACGGACGCAATGTCGATATCAATCCCATCACCGAGGAGGGTTCCAAGTATGTACAGGTGATGGTTCAGAATGTCTGGAAGGATGAGATCAAGACCATCGGTTATTACGGTGTGCCTTTCTCCGAGATTTCCCTTACCTTCAAGGTGAGCGGATTTAACTATGACAATCCCGCTGTGGAATCTGTCATCAACGCCCAGACCACCACGGCAGAACCGGCCGAGACGCCTGCTGCGCCCGAACCTGCTGCGCCCGCGGTGGAAGAGAAGTCTTCCAATACCGGTCTGATCGTCGGCATCTGCGTTGCAGTCGTTGCGATCGGCGCAGGCTGCGGTTTCTTCGTAGCGAAAAAGAAGAAGAAGTAATACTCTTTCTCTCAAACGTACCGGAAAATCCCCACAGATTCGTTCTGTGGGGATTTTTTTGGGTAAGGAATGTGGAATTTTTTGTGTATTCCTTTCGCGGGGGCTTTTTTATAATGACAACATAAGGAAACGAATGCCCTGCCGGTACGCAGGGCAAGGAGGAAGCATGAAAGAAGAGATCACAGTCAGAGAGCGCAGCGCCGAAAAATTCTATTATGTGCAGAGACTTTCGGCACTGCTCGCTTTGTTTTTTGTGTTTTTTCCGGGGGTCAGTCCTTCGAGGATCTGCGGCCTGATCGGCAAGAACGTATCCCTATTTACCTCCGGTATCTCCTACGGCACCATGACCTCCGCCATGGGTAGAGCCTTTGACAAGGGCTGGATCTCGGAAGGCTCCATGATCCTTCTGTTTGTCGGATCGCTTTTTCTGCTGCTCGGGATTGCGGCCAATGCCGCGAACGGATGCATGAGCCTGGGCAATCTGAAGACGAAGAGGCTTGGGATTCCGTTCGGACTCGGCGGAAGCGCCGCCATGGTCCTCGGGATGGTACTGGTCTATGTCAGCTACGCGCAGGTGCTGCAGACGGGCCGTCCGGAGAAGGTGGAACCCATGTTCCCGGGCGGGTATATGCTGTACCTCGTTCTCACCGCGCTGCTTCTGATCGTCAACCTTCTGCTGCTTTTCGTGCTGCCGAAGGCATCTGCGGAAAGCCGGTATGAGATCGAACCGAAATACAAGCTCTTTCTCATGTTCCTTCCGTTTGCGCTGCTCTGCTTTGTATTCGCCTATTTGCCGCTGTACGGGTGGCGATATGCGTTCTTTAACTACTCGGCCGGCCAGACCCTCTCCATGGAGAATTTTGTCGGTTTCAAGTGGTTTACCTCCCTTTTTTCCAGTCAGGCAACCAGATCCGATGTGGTGCGTGTGCTTCGCAACACGCTGGCCATGTCGGGACTGGGGATCCTGACCAGCTGGCTGCCGATGGCATTCGCCATCTTCCTCAACGAGATCAAGACCTCCTGGTTCCGGCGCATGGTGCAGACCTTTACCACGATCCCGAACTTCATCAGCTGGGTCCTGGTCTATGCCGTAGCACTGGCGATCTTCTCCACCGACGGATTTATCAATACTATGTTCGGCGGGGATACGAACTATCTGATGGATGCTTCCCATATGTGGCTGAAGATGCTGCTGTGGGGGACCTGGAAGGGCATCGGCTGGAGCGCGATCATCTACATTGCCGGAATCTCCGGCATCGACCAGCAGCTCTATGAGGCGGCCACGGTGGACGGCGCGGGGCGCTTCCAGAAGATGTGGCACATCACGGTTCCCGGACTGCTCCCGACCTATTTTGTCATGCTGCTGATGTCTGTGGCCAATATCCTGAGCAACGGCATGGATCAGTATTTTGTCTTCAAGAATGCACAGAATGTTAAAACCATCGAGGTTCTGGACCTGTACGTCTACACTCTGGGTATCCAGAATGGTAATATACCGCTGTCCACGGTCATCGGTATGGTGAAATCCGTCGTAAGTGTGGTCCTGCTGTTCGGTGCGAATCGCATTTCCAAGGCGATCCGCGGCGAGAGCATCGTGTAAGGAGGAGGCATCATGGCGAAGACAATGCAGGAACGCCTGGATGAAAAGGCGGAAAAGAAATATTATAAGACACATAAGAAGAAGCTGGATGTCTCTCCGGGAAATGTGACCTTCCATCTGCTGAATTACCTCTTTTTCGGGGTATTCACACTGCTCTGCATCTTCCCGTTTTACTATCTGTTCATCAACACGATCTCCGACAATGACTTCGTGCGGAAAGGACAGATCACGCTCATCCCGCGCGGCATCAATATCAACAATTACCTGGCGATGGCCAACGTCAATGACCTGGGGAACGCATTCCTCGTATCCCTGGCGCGGACGCTGCTCGGCACGGCCCTGATGGTCGCAGCCTCCGCTCTGGTGGGCTATCTGGTGACGAAGCAGGAGATGTGGCATCGGAAGTTCTGGTACCGGTTCCTGGTGATCACGATGTATTTCAACGCCGGAACGATCCCCTGGTATCTGAACATGTCGATGCTGGGCCTTACCAACAATTTCCTGGCATATATCATCCCGGGCATTGTGGCGCCCTACAATATCATCCTGGTCAAGACCTACATCGAGTCGATCCCCTCGGAACTCGAGGAGAGTGCGCTGATCGACGGAGCCGGATTTTTCACGGTATTCCGTAAGATCATCTGGCCGTTGTGCAAGCCGATCCTGGCGACCATTGCGATCTTCGGCGCGGTGGGCCACTGGAATTCCTTCACGGATTCCCTGATCCTGATGCAGAATGCGCCGGAGCTCTTCACGCTGCAGCACAGACTTTACATCTACCTGAACACGACGTCGAATCTCGGCTCTCTCATGAGCACCGGCGGATCGGCCGCAGCGGCCGCTGCGCAGGCAGCCATGAGCACCAAGGTGCTGAAATATACCATCTCCATGGTGACCGTGATTCCGATCCTGGTGGTCTATCCGTTCATGAACCGGTATTTTGAAAAGGGGATCATGCTCGGTGCGGTCAAGGGATAACACATTTAAGAATCTGAGACGTCCGGAGCGGATGTCTGGGATACGGCGATGCAGGAAGCGCCGATTTTATGCGAAGAGAAGAGACCTGCACTGCTTCTCACAGGAGGGAAAAGTATGAAAAAGCTTAAGAGATTTGCCGCACTGGCCCTGACCGGTGTCATGACGGCGTCCCTGCTGGCAGGGTGTGGTTCTTCCGGATCCGGATCGTCTTCCGGATCGAAGAATGAGCCGATTACCCTGACGGTCTTCAGTCAGCTGGCCAATTATTCCGGAGAACAGACCGGATGGTCCGCGGATATTCTGCTGGACAAGTTTAATGTAGTCCTGAACATCGTGCCGGATCTCAACGGTACCTACCAGACCCGCATGGAAGCAGGAGATCTCGGTGATATCGTGGTCTTCGGAAGCGACGGCACCGACTATACCAATGCCATCAAGGCGGGACTGCTCTATGACTGGAACGAGGATGACCTGCTCGCGGAGCACGGCACCTATATCCGTGACAATATGAGCAAGGCGCTGGAGCACAACGCAAAGGTAAAGCCGGACGGCGATACCTCCGATACGGTCTACGGCTTCGGCCACAATGTGGCGACGAGCTCTGAGAACCATGAAGCCTTCTTCTATACCTGGGACATCCGCTGGGATCTGTACAAGCAGCTGGGATATCCGGAGGTAAATGAGCTGGAGGATCTCATTGATATCTTCGCGGATATGAAGGAGATCAATCCGATCGACGACAACGGCAATCCGACCTACGCCGTATCCCTCTGGCCCGACTGGGACGGCAGCATGGTCATGTATGTGAAGGCCACCGCAACCACCTATTACGGCTATGATGAGCTTGGCGTCGGTCTCTACGATCCCAACACCGGCACCTTCCACGGATGCCTGGAGGAGAACGGTCCCTACCTCAGATCGCTGCGCTTCTACAACCAGCTGTATCAGAGAGGTCTGCTGGATCCCGACTCCATGACCAATACCTATGACAAGATGAGTGAGAAGCTGAATGCTTCCGGCACTTTCTTCTCGATCTTCAACTATGCGGGCAGCGCAGCCTACAATACCGATGACCACATGTCCCAGGGCAAGATGATGCTCTCCCTGACTCCGACCAACGCCTCCCCGATCGCTTACGGTATGAGCGTCACCGGCGGCAACCGGATCTGGTCCATCGGGGCCAAGACCGAGTATCCCGAGCTTTGCATGGATATCATCAACTATCTGTGCACGCCCGAGGGAAGACTGACCATGGAATACGGTCCGCAGGGCATCTGCTGGGACTATGATGATCAGGGCTATACCTACTTCACCGAGCTCGGCAAAAAGTGCCACAATGATGTCAACACCTCCATGGAGGAGGCAGGCTTTACCGGCACCTTCCACGACGGACAGCTGCAGATCAACAATACGACCTGGAGCCTCTCCGCTGTCAATCCCGAGTCCAACGGCGAGCGCTTTGACGCGAACTTCTGGCTCAGCGAGCAGACGGAGCCCGCGTGCGAGACCGAGGCTGACTGGAGAAATTACTTCGGCGTAAGCTCCGTGGAAGAGTACATGGAAAAGTGCAACCATACGGTGGCTCCTGCCAGTGAATACACCGAGGGCAGCAAGGACGATGAATTCCAGACCAAGTGGGATCAGACGACCAACTGCATCGTCACCTATTCCTGGAATGCGATCTATGCCCAGAGCGACGCGGAATTTGATCAGATCGTCGCGGACATGATCGAAGAGGCCAACAATTACTACTATGAGGAGTGCGTGGCATGGTCCGAGCAGGAAGCTGCAAGGAGAAAGGCTGCGGAGGATGCGGTCCGCTGATGAAACATAGCGGATCATAACCGAACGGCTGTGATCCGGCCGGATGAACCAATGGGCGGGAGGGTTGTTTACAAACAGTCCTCCCGCGTTTTATGATAAGGAGCGTAAGGAGCGGAACATGAAGTTTTTCAGTGTCGACAGCCCGCTTTACCGGTTTCTGTCGCGGCTTTGGGATGTGGTACAACTGAATTTTCTCTGGCTGATCTGCGCGCTGCCGGTGGTGACCTTCGGAGCTTCCACCGCGGCCGCTTTTTCCGTGACGCTGAAGATGACGCAGGATCGGGAAGGGTATATCGCGCGGGATTTTTTCCGTGCTTTTCGGGAGAACTTAAGGCGCGGCATTCCGCTGGGACTTCTGTTCCTGGCGGCGCTCTATGCCCTGTATCTGGATGTGCAGATCCTTGGGGCAGCCGAGGCGCATGAAGGGCTGCTTCTCGCGATGCTGATCCTCTTTGTGTTTGTATTTGTCATGGCCTTTCTCTACGCATTTGCGCTGCTTGCAAGGTATGACAATTCTCTGACGGCGACGCTTCGAAATTCCTACCGGATCGGGATTCGCTTTTTCCCGCGGACCATTGCCTGTGTGCTGCTCTGCGCGGTGGAGACGGGACTTTTTCTGTGGAACCGCATTTTGATCTTTGTGGGATTTCTGATCGCGCCGGTCTGTATCATGCTCACGATCAGCGGATTTGCCATGGCGATCTTCCGGAGGCTCGAGCAGGAGCCGGGGGCCGTGAGCAATCCGGAAAAGCTTCGGGAGGAAGAGGGAGAATGAAGCACCATTCCGGGAAAAACGGAAAAGTGCATATGCTGACGATCGGGTTTTCGGTACTGCTTCTCGCCCAGACTGTGCTTGTCGGCTGTGCGGCGAGCGCGAGGCCCACGCAGGAGACGGCGCCCGAGCCGATCACCTTTACCTTCTACAACGAGATCGGGTCGGAGGATCCCTGGACCGATCCGGTGGCGCGTGCGATCACGGAGGCCACCGGCGTGACGCTGGAGACCCTCTATCCTTCGTCCGGAGGAGCGGACAACATCGAGCTCATGATCGCCACCGCCGAGTATCCGGATCTGATTTTCTCCAGAGAGGATGCGGGTCTTTTGATCGACCGCGGCGCGCTGACGGATCTGGCGCCGCTGATCGAGGCGTACGGGCCCCATATCCGGGAGCTCTACGGGGAGGATTACGAGCGCCTGCGGAGCGATTCCGGGGCAGTCTACATCCTGTCGGCGGATCCGGTGCAGAACGGCACGGAGGGTACCTCCGGAAGTTTTCAGATGCAGTGGGCGGTGCTCAAGTATTTTGACTACCGGATCCCGCAATCGGTCGATGCCTGCACCCGCATGCTCCGCAAATACATGGGACTGCACCAGAAGATCAACGGATATCCGACGATCGGCATCACGATCTCGTGTTCCGACTGGCACTGGTACAATACCCTCTCGGATCCTTCCGGCAGCATCGGATGCGGCAGTGAAGGGGACGGCCAGTGGATCGTGGGCGAGGACGGAACGGTCACCTATAAGCATCTGGCGCAGGGACAGAAGGAGTTTTTTTTCTGGCTGAACCAGATGTACCGGGAGGGGATCCTCGATCCGGAATTTGCCACGCAGTCCCACGAGGAATATCTGAAAAAAATCTCTACCGGTCAGGTTCTGGCGCTGATGGATCAGAGATGGGATTACGAGGGGGCCGAGAAGGCGCTTGTGGCCGCAGGACAGCTGCAGCATACCTACGCCTGCCTCCCGGTCACCATGGAAGAGGGAATGGTCTGCAGGAGCCTTCAGCCGCAGCCGATCGCGTCCGGATGGGGGATCGGGATCACCAAAGCCTGCAAGGATCCGGTCCGCGCGGTTCAGTTTCTGGACTGGCTGTGCAGCGAGGAAGGGCAGATCATGCTGCACTGGGGCCTGGAGGAGGTCAATTACGAGAAGACGGAAGAAGGGGTGCGCTACCGCACGCCGGAGGAGATCAGCGCCTCCCTGTCCGATGCCAATTATGCCGCCGCGACCGGTGTGGGAATGCATGTATTTCCGTTCCCGACCTACGGAAGCAGGGCTTTGGACGCGGAAGGCCAGCCCATTGCGGTTCCGGGAGAAAAAAATGCTTCCCTCTACTACAATCTGCAGCAGAAGGAAGCGCTGGAACAATGGAAGGTATCGCATCTTACGGATATCTTCCCGCAGCCGGAGGATCTTCCGGCTAAGACCTACACGCCGCTCTATGCCAGGATCCTTCCGGCAGAGCTTGGGAAGAAGAAAAAGGAGCTGGATGCCATCGCCCGGGACGGTCTGATCGACTGCATCGTCTGTCCCGAGGAGGAATTCGAAGCGCGCTGGGAAGCGTTGCAAAAGGCGCTTCTGGATGCGGGCGCGGAGGAAGCGGGCGCACAGATGACGGAGCTTCTCCGGCAGGAACTGGGCCGGTAAAAAAACGGACAGGGTAGCATACAAAGTATGTACCTCTGTCCGTTTTTTGTGTTATACGGTCCGGTTGGCCTTCCGGTATTCCGCCGGGCTCATGCCGACGTATTTTTTGAACTTGATATGGAAATAGTCCACGTTCCGGTATCCCACGGCTTCCGCGATCGCATAGACCTTCAGATCCTCCTGCAGGAGCATCTCCCGGGCGCGGCTGATCCGCAGCTTGTCCACGTAGGTATTGAAATTTTCCCCCATTTTCCGGCTGAAGATCTTGCCCAGATAGGAGCTGTTGTAGCCGAAGAGCGGAGCGATATTTTCCAGTGTGATATTGCCGGCGTAGTTGTGATCGATGTAATGCAGCACGTCGCCGAGGATGGAATCCCGCGAGGAATTGCCGATGGAGGACATCATGATCTCAAACTGTTCGGAGAAAAAGAGGATGATCTCGTACAGGTAATTCTTCTCGTGGATCGTGCGGATGATCTCTGCGTTGCCCGGCAGGGTCAGACCGCTGTCCCGATACCGCCGGCTCATTTCCTCCTTGATGCAGAGGAAGAGATCCGACAGAAAGAGCCGGATATCCTCAAGCGAATCGGAGGAGGGATAGAGGCTCCTCTGAAGCTGGTGGAGCGTCTGCGCCATCTCGTTGCGGTTGAAGGCCTGGATGTATTGCAGGAGCACTTCGGCCGTGCTCTCAAGCAGGGACTTGCTCAGCACGGGAACGGTCGGATTGTAGGCCTCCGGTGAGTCGTATCCTACGGTATGCTGCCCCTGGTCGCAGAAAAAGCGGCGGCTGAGCAGCAATCTGGCATCCCGGTAGGAATCGGGAATCTCCTGCGGACGGTGAACCACCGGCCCGTAGGCGAAGAAGAGGGAATCGAGCGGCGATCCGCTCTGCGGAGGTTCCTCCAGTTCGAAACGATCCAGAAAAGTGCGGAACTTGGCCTGTGCACTGGCGGTCTTAAGCAGAATGCAGTCCTTCTCCTCGATGAGGAGCGTTTCAAAATCGCGGTTTTCCTGGTTGGTCACGCGCAGAAGCTCCGCAAAATCATAGGAGGACTCGGTATCTCCACCGCCGAATTTCTCGGTGAGTACGATCTGGAAGGGACCGGTAAAGCCGCCGAGCTCTTCGAGTACTTCGGGGTCGCTTTCCGTCTCTCCGAGGATCAGATCGCGCAGGATCGCATCCCGCGCCTTCTCGCGGAAGAGCGCATTCTGGGTGCGGGAAGCCTCCTGTTCATCCAGCCGGGTCCGGATCATGGCGAGCAGCTCGCCGAGCTCCTCCTCGTCCACGGGCTTGGTCAGGTAATCGACCGCTTCGAGCCGGATGGCTTCCTGCGCATATTTGAAATCGGAATAACCGCTCAGAAAGATCACATTGCCGGTAAACCCTTTTTCCTTTGCCCTTTTGAGGACCTCGAGACCGGAGAGACCGGGCATGTTGATATCCATGAGTACCACGTCCGGATGGCAGCGCAGCATGAAGTCGAGGGTCTGTTCCCCGCCGGCCGCTTCTCCGGCGATATGAAAGCCAAGCTCTTCCCAGGACAGCAGGCTCTTTAAACCTTCCCGGATGATGGATTCATCGTCTGCAATCAATAATTCATACATGTTTTCAAACCTCGTAAATTGGATTATAATAAGTAGGATTTTCTTTGTCAACGCGAGCAAAATGGAGAAAGCATGGGGTTTTTAAGTCAGTTTTATCCGGATGCGGAGGCTCCTTCCGCATACGGTCTGCCCTATCGGAGCATGTATGAGAGAGGCTACCGGGGCATTATTTTTGATATCGA
>JAEEGH010003574.1_pt1 | contig 40707 bp, 32 predicted proteins | sample 9134181 | NCBI WGS metagenome assembly JAEEGH01 (sample SAMN16246544, study PRJNA631951) | gut metagenome | biome: gut microbiome; feature: rumen; material: DP-attached | host: Bos | place: Iran: Karaj | collected 2018-10 | reverse complement strand
CCATCAGCTCGTCCGGCGTTCTTGCTCTGCCCGGATAGTTGCCGGTCGTCTGAATGCCGCCGGTCAGGGGCTTCGATGGATCGGTGTCGAACCCGCGCACGTCGTCGCCCTGCCAGCAATGCAGGGAAACAGGAACGGTCTTCAGGGTCTCGATCGCCTGTTCGACGTCCACGCCGCAGGCGGCGTAGGTTGCTTTTGCTTCCGTGTAGCTCATGCTTCTGCCTCCATCTGAATTTTTAAGTTTCCAAGCGCCGTTGCCTCGATCGGCAGGGCAATGACTTTCTTGCCGGTCGCTTCTTCGGTCAGGCGGTTCAAAAAGCCGTTCTTTGCACCGCCGCCGACGATGTACAGCTTGTCAAAATGCCTGCCTGTATTGTGCTGTAGTTCCTGCACGGCGTTCATGTAGGAAAGCGCCAGACTTCGGTACGCGCAGCGGAAGGAATCCCCAACCGATGCGGGCTTTGTGTGCAATGCCGCGTCGAATGCCGCCGCCATGCTTTGCGGCGCAAGGAATGCGGGCGCATTGGCGTCCACGGTTTCATCAAAGGTGCTTTGTTCCGCTTCCGAAACGATCTCACTCCACGGCTTATCGGGACACAGTTCCGCGCGCAGACGGTTACATAGCCACATGCCCATGATGTTCTTTTGATACCGCGTGTATCCGACGCCGCCTTCGTTCGACCAGTTGGCTTGCATGCTCGCTTCGACAGTGATCGGATGCGGAACCTTAACGCCGAGAAGCGACCATGTGCCGCTTGAAATATACGGCGCGTTTTCGGTCATGGGAATCCCCTCAACCGCGCTGCCTGTATCATGCGTGGCGCAGAGCATGACCTTGATCCCCTCGTATTCTCCGATGATCGAACCGGGCTGCTGTAAAGGATGAAAGAGGTGCCACGGCAGATCCAGCGCTTCGATAATCGCGGGATCGTACTCCCCCGTCTCTGCGCTGACCATGCCGGTCGTGGTGGCGTTTGTGTACTCATGCGATTTCGTGCCGCAGAGCCGGTACATCAGGTATTCGGGGATCATCAGGAAATCCGTCACGCCGTCGAGCCGACCTGAAACTTTGTCCGCATACAACTGATAAACCGTATTGAACGGCTGAAATTGAATGCCGGTATGCCGATACAGCCGTGTGAACGAAATGCGCTCATGCACCTTTTCGATCACCGCTTCGGTGCGGGAATCGCGGTACGCATAGACCGGAAGCACCGTTTCGTCGCCCTTCAGGAGCAAATAGTCCACGCCCCAAGTATCGATCGACAGCGATTCGATCGCATACTTCGCTCTCGCTTTTTCAATGCCTGTTTTGACATGGGAAACGAGCGCGTCAATATCCCAGCAAAGATGTCCGTTTTGCTCAATAACGCCGTTCGGGAAGCGGTAGACCTCGCAGGTTTTCAGCTCGCCGTTCTCGCGCCAACCCACGATATGCCGCCCGCTTGACGCGCCGATGTCGATGGCAAGGTAGTATTTCATCATTTTCAGGTCCACGGGTTCTCGGTTGGATAGGGCAGTGACTTCGGTTGGTTATAGGCAATATCGGTTATGCCGAGAAACTTGAAAACCTCGAACAGGGATTTGCCGAAGTGCCCGAACGCGACCGCGCCGTGGTGCGGATAGCGTTTTTGCATCAGCACATGGCGGTAGAAGCGACCCATCTCGTGGATCGCAAAGACGCCGATCCCGCCGAAGGAGGTCGTGGACACCGGCAGTACCTCGCCCTCCGCGATGTACGAACGCAGAACGCCGTCACTGTCGCACTGGAGCCGGTAGAACGTGATCTCGCCCGGCGCAATGTCGCCCTCAAGCGTGCCGCGTGTGAAGTCCGGCTCACCGCCGTTTTCCAGAAGACGGTTCTGAATCAACTGGTACTTGACCGCGCGGTCGGCGCACATCTTGCAGCTCGGCGTGTTGCCGCAATGGAAGCCCATGAACGTATCGGTCAGCGTATAATCGTACTTGCCCTTGATCTCGGATTCCCACATGGAAGCCGGGACGCTGTTGTTGATGTCCAAGAGCGTCACCGCGTCATTCGAAATGCACGCGCCGATGTACTCGGAAAGCGCGCCGTAGATATCGACTTCGCAGGCGACCGGAATCCCGCGGGATGCAAGGCGGGAATTCACATAGCACGGCTCAAAGCCGAACTCCTTGGGGAATGCGGGCCAGCATTTGTCCGCAAGCACGACGTATTTACGGTCGCCCTTATGCGCTTCGATCCAGTCGAGCAGCGTCAGTTCAAACTGCGCCATTCTGGGCAGCAGCGCCGGGTAGTTGTTTCCGCTTGCGCCGAGCTCGTTTGCCATATCCTCGCAGACGGCGGGAATGCGCGAATCGTTCGCGTGCTCGCGGTAGGAGACGAGCAGATCCAGCTCGGAGTTTTCCTCAACTTCGACGCCCAATTCATACAGTCCCTTGATCGGCGCGTTGCAGGCAAAAAAGTCCTGCGGACGCGGGCCGAAGGTGATGATTTTGAGATTGTGTACGCCGATAATCGCCCTAGCAATCGGTACAAAGTCCGCAATCATCTTCGCAATATCCTCCGCCGTGCCGACCGGGTATTCGGGGATGTATCCTTTTAGATGCCGCATCCCGAGGTTATACGAGCAGTTCAGCATGCCGCAGTAGGCGTCGCCTCTGCCGCCAACAAGGTTTCCGTCGCCCTCCGCCGCCGCGACGAACATGCAGGGCCCGTCAAAGTGCTTGGCGATCAGCGTCTCCGGCGTTTCGGGACCGAAGTTGCCGAGGAAGACGACCAGTGCGTTGCAGCCCGCATTCGTAACATCCTTGACCGCTTTTTGCATATCAAGCTCATTTTCGACGGTCACGGGGCATTCGTACAACTCACCTTGATAGGCGTTTACGATATTCTTTCTTCTCTGTTCAGACAGCGCGATCGGGAAGCAGTCGCGCGAGACGGCGACGATGCCCAATTTGACTTCGGGAATGTTTTGCATGATCATTTCTCCTTAAGCTTTCCATTCTTGATAGAGCCGTTTGACGCTCGGATAAATCTTTTGGAATTGCCGATACTTGGCTGCATACTTTGCCGCAAGCGCCGGATCGGGATAGACCGTTTCGTTGACTTGCACCAGTGCATCCGTGCAATCCTTTACGCTCGCGTATTGTCCGGCGCCTACCATAGCGAGCATTGCGCCGCCGTAACCCGGTCCCTGCTCGGTCTGCGGCAGATCGAGCGGAATGTTCAGGATGTTGCAGAGCATCCTGCGCCACACCGGGCTCTTTGCCCCGCCGCCGCAAAGCTTGGAGCGTTCGATCTTGACTCCGATCGCCTTTGCAACCTCAAAGCTGTCGCGGATCGCAAACGCCACCCCTTCCAAAACCGCCTGCACCATGTCCTGCCGCGTCGTGTCGAGCGACAGACCCACGAACGTGCCGCGCGCGTCCACGTCGTTGATCGGACTGCGCTCGCCCATGAGATACGGCAGGAAGAACACGCGGTTTTCGCCGAGGTTCTCATCCATGCCGATCTGCTCGGATGCAAAGTCGGTGGTTTTCAAAATCTCCTCGCAGAACCATTTGTTGCAGCTTGCTGCGGAGAGCATACACCCCATGAGGTGCCAATGCCCGTCCGCATGCGCAAAGGCGTGAAGCCCGTTCATAGGATCGACGCCGAAGGTATCGGAGGAAATAAAGATCGTCCCGGATGTGCCGAGCGAGATATTGCATGCGCCGTTTCCGACTGTTCCTGTGCCGACTGCCGCCGCCGCGTTATCGCCCGCGCCCGCAACGACCTGCACCGAAGCGGGAATACCGAGCGTCATTGCAATGTCCTTCTTGACCGTACCGATTACCTCATAGCTTTCAAAGAGCTTCGGCATCTGCGATTCGTTCACACCGCAGATCTCGAGCATTTCTTTTGACCAGCATTTGTGCTGCACATCTAGAAGCAGCATCCCGCTCGCGTCCGAGTAATCGCAGCTATGCACGCCGGTCAGCCGATAGTTCAGATAGTCCTTCGGCAGCATGATCTTGGCGATTTTCGCAAAGTTTTCCGGCTCGTGCTTCTGCATCCACAGAAGCTTCGGCGCGGTGAACCCTGCAAAGGCGATATTGCCGGTATCTGCGGAAAGCGTTTCCTTGCCGATCACGGTATTCAGCCATTCGGTTTCCTTCGCCGTTCTGCCGTCGTTCCAAAGGATCGCGGGGCGGATCACATTGTCGTGTTCATCCAAAGCAACGAGTCCGTGCATCTGTCCGCCGACGCCGATGCCGACGACTTCATTTGCGTCAAAGCCGGTCAAAAGCGCAGTGACGCCCGAAAGGGTGGCATCCCACCACGCCTCGGGATTCTGTTCGCTCCAGCCGGGATGCGGAAAGCGCAGCGGGTATTCCTTTGCTGCGCTGTTTACGATGCTGCCTTTTTCGTCTACCAGCAGAAACTTCGCTGCCGACGTACCGAGATCAATACCGATAAAATACATGAAACCCTGCCTTTCGGGGAAATCATCAACGTGCGTAACTGCCCAAGACCTTTAAGCTATCTTTCGGCGTGCGTTCCATGGTAGTACGATCGACCGCGATCAGTCCGAAGGTCATGGAAAAGCCCTTTTGCCACTCGAAGTTGTCCATGAGGCTCCAATAGAAATAGCCCTTGACGGGGATCCCGTCTGCAATGCAATTCTGTACGCCTGAGAGTGCGCGGCGGACGAATTCAACCCTGCGCGTGTCGTCCGAAACGGCGATCCCATTTTCGGTGACGATCAGATCTCCCTTGAAATCCTCGCGCACGCGGCGGATCACATGCTCCAGCGCCTCCGGATAAAACTCATACTGCATCTGCGTCAGCTCCGCACCTTCCGGAGCAGGAAGCTGTCCCTGCGGGCCGTACTGCGTGCGCGTGTAGTTCTGCACACCGAGGAAGTCGTCGCCCTCGATGTAGGGCAGGTAGTGACGGAATTCTTCGTCCCATGCCGCGTCGGCAAACGATTCGCCGCCCGGCAATGCTTGCAGATCGTGCAGGGAGAGTGTGAGGCCGACCTGAATCTGCGGACAAATCGCCTTGATTGCCGCCTTTGCCGCCTGATGCGCACGCATGACGAGGAGGTCGCCCTGCGGTGTCCGTGCGCTGACGAAGATCTGCGGCTGCGGCGTACCGAATGCCTGCGCGTTTTCCATGGCGGCGAACTTCATGTTTTCCATCATCTTCTCAAAGTTCATGCCTACCTGAACGGTGCCCTCCGCGTTCTTTGCTCCGGACGCGGCGGCTTTCTTTGCCTGCTCCGCCATCATCATAAAGCGCTTGGAAATCGCTGCAAGCTGCAAGCCCATGTTCGCTTCGTTGATCGTGCAGATATAGTGCAGTTCATTGCCGAGCTGCTCCGCAACATACGCGGCATAGCGGCGGAAATAGTCGATCGTGCTTTCGGCTTCCCAGCCGCCTTTTTTAATCAGCCACGCGGGACTTGTGAAATGCATCAGCGTGACGATCGGCTCGACGCCGTGTGCCTTGCAGCAGCGGATGACGGAACGGTAATGCTCGATTTCCGTTTCGTCGAACCGACCTTCCTCCGGCTCGATGCGCGCCCACTCAACGGAGAACCGGTATGCGTTCAGTCCCGCCTTCGCCAAAAGCCGGACGTCCTCTTTATAGCGGTTATAGTGATCGCAGGCGAGCCCGCTCGGCTCGGTAAAGCTCGAATGCGGCATCTGTTCCTGCAGCCAGTAATCGCTGTGTACATTGTTGCCTTCCACCTGATGCGCTGCCGTCGCCGCGCCGATCAGAAAGTTTTTCGGGAAATCCATCCTGCCGTCCTCCTATGATAATTTGATACAAGCGCCTTCCGTGACGCCGTTTTCGTTGAAAGCATCCACACGGACAAAGTATGTCCTGTCCTTGATCAGCGCGCCGATCCGCTTTTCACCCGATCGGAACACCATGCAGCTGTGATACAGCTTCTCGGGACTGCTGCCAAACAGGATATTGAAGCCGAGCGCATCGCTCTGCGGCATGATCGAGACATTCATGTCCAAATCGCCGGAGCGTTTTGCCGTAAAGGTCGGTTTCGCGGGTGCTTCCCCATTTCCCAAGCCGAACACGCGCAGCCCGGAAACGCAGGGATTCTGCCCGTACGGCGTCTCGATTTCGGAAAGGCGCAGATAACGCGCTTGCAGACCATCCTCCCGCACGATCAGGTCGTGGGAGAGATCGGTTTGCGCCTGCCGCTTGTCCTCGATGATAAACCAGTTTTCGCCGTCCTCGGAGCCTTCCAAAAGCCAGCGGGTAACAAGCGCTCGCTCCTCAATATACCGTGCCTGCGAGCCGGGACGGATCTCGCCCGGACAGGGAATGTCGATGCCGTCGTCCGCAAAGTTGATCTGTACGGCGCGGACGTCGAACACTTTGCCGAGATCGACACAAAGCCATTCGTCGCAGCGGTTGGTCGCCGCCTTCCACCACGTCTGTACATTTTCCTCCGTCGCCTTTTCCGGCTCACAGCCCGGAACGAAGGACGAGGCAGCCGCACATTTGCCGACGCTCAGCAGCATCCAAGGCGGCGCTTCCAAGGGCTTGCCGTCCAGCGGCTGCACCCAGTCGCCGAAGCGCTGATCGCAATAGAGCTCGCCGTCCGCGTCAAATCCCGCTTTCCAAAGCCCGAGCCGACGTTCAAAGTCGTGGTTTTTGGAAATGCGCATGGTGGAAACATGCCATAGCCGACCGTTTCGATCCTCCATCGTGGAGCCGTGCCCCGCGCCCGGTAAAAATCCGCCGGGTTTGTAGGAATAAGGGTTGTTTTCGGCAAGGCGGAACGGGCCGAGCGGGCTGTCGCCGACATACACGCCGTCGGAATAGGTGTTGTACTGCGTGCCCGGCGCGGCGTACTGGAGATAGTATTTCCCCTCGTGCTTGTCCATCCACGCGCCTTCGATATATGGCTTGTTCGTGAACATACCGCGAATCAGCGGCTTGATATGGTCCGGTATATTCGCCTCCGGAACGCCCTGCGTTTTCACAAACGCCTGATACTTCGCATACACCTCCGCTTCGCTTGCGGGCAGGATGCTGTTGTCCTCGCCGATGCGTTCATAGCCGATGGTAAAGGGATGTCCTTCGATCAGCGGGATCGGCTCGCCCTTCGGATTCATGGTCTCGGGATCCAGCTCGACGCCATAGATCGGCTTCTCGTTCGAGCAGCCCCAGTAGAAATAAATGCGTCCGTTGTCATCAACAAACAGGTTGGGATCCCAATACGGGAACGTCCCCTCGAGCTTTTCATACGGTCCGTTCAGGATGTCCCTCGTACGCCAGCGGTCGCAGTTGTGCTCCCGATTGGATGCGCAGAAGTACACCCATTCGCCCAACACGCGCACGTCCGGGGCGTAGTCGTAAAGCGGAAGCTCACCCAGCAGCGGCTGAAACGACCAGTCATTGAGATCGTCCGAGACCCACACGCCCAGCGTCATGGACGCAAAGATATAGTACCTTCCCTTGAAGCAGATCATGGAAGGATCGGCCGCCTCGCGGCAGATCTGAAGCTTCCCGCCCAGGCGCGGGTCCTGATTGAACTGATAGCGATAGCAGAGGTTGATCGGATTACAGTAATACTTCATAATGATGCGCTCCCTCGTTCAGTTGATGTGTCTCGCCGTTCGGCAGAAGCAGCGTTGCCGCGCAGGGGACGGTACAATCAAATGTCAGCTTTTCGTTCTCATACCGCCATGCGCTCTTGACCGTTCCGAACGGCGCTTGCCACGCGGCGCTTGCATAGCCCAGAGAAGCATCCGGCTTCGGACAAAGGAACAGTCCGTCCGCCGTCTTGCGAATACCGCAGACGCCGCCAATGAGCCAGCCGGTGATCGCGCCGTAGGAGTAATGATTCAGCGAATCGTGCACCGTGCCGTCCTCCCGAACGCCGTCCCATGTCTCCCAGATCGTGGTTGCGCCTTTCTTGACCGCATAGAGCCAACTCGGACAGGCGTCCTGTAAAAGCAGCCGATACGCGGTATCGACATGACCGTGATCCGCCAGCACACGACAAAGGTCGGGTGTGGACAGAAAGCCGGTGTTCAGACGGTAACCGTTCCGCTTCACAAGGTCGTTCAGATCGTCCGCCGCCGTCTGCGTATCAGCGCCTTCCAGGAGATTGAACGCAACGGGACGCACATAGGCACATTGCCGTGCAGAGGTGATCTTCCCGTTTTCGGTCAGCGTAAAGTGATATGCCTTCTTTGCATTCTCGGCGATCGCGGCATAGGTTGCCGCGTCTTCGGGTTTGCCTAAAATCGAGGCAATTTGGGAAACCAGCGAAGCGGAGCGATAATAGTATGCCGTCGCCACCTCCGGCGCGCCCTTGGTCATGTTCTCCCGCATCGCCTGCATGGAGGGGATATCCGGCTCCAGCCATTCACCGAAATGGAAGCCCGTATCGACGAGCGCATCCCGATAGGGATTCTTTTTGTTTTCCCGCCGCGTCTTCTTTGCCCGTTTCGTGCAGAAATTGAGCCAGCGGGTCATCATCTCATAGTTTTCTTCCAGGATTTCCGTCTTTCCATATGCTTCATAGAGTGCCCACGGCACAAGCACGCAGGCGTCGCCCCAACCGGCGGAGCCCTTGATGATGCGGCCGATGATGCCGGTGACGTTGTTCGCGGGCGCAATGTTCGCAACCTTGCCGTCCTTGCCCTGCGCTAGCCGGCATTCCGCAAGCCATTTCCGAAGCACCGGATAGCAATCCATCAGCATGACCGCGGTCGGCGCAAACACGCCCGCGTCGCCGGTCCATCCGGCGCGTTCGCGCGTCGGGCAGTCGGTCGGGATGTCGCAGAAGTTGGAGCGCATGGACCAGAGCGAGTTTTCAAACAGCCGGTTCACGTCCACGTTGCCGCACTTGAAGAAACCGACCTGTTTCATATCGGAGTAAACGGCGATCGAGGTGCCTTCGATTTGCTCCGGATCAAGGTCCGTTTCGAGCTTTGCGTAGCGGAACCCGAAGATGCAAAACATTGGGTGCCAGACGTTCAGCCCGTCCTTGCAGATGTAGGTGATCTTCTGCGGAATGCCACCGTTCTTGTTGCGCGCGCCGGGATCGTAGTTCGACTGCGTGAAGTTGCCGTTTTCGTCGAGCGTCTCGCCGTGCCAGAGCGTGATTTGCTGTCCCGCCTTTGCCTGTACCCTGAGTTCGGTATAGCCCGCTAAGTTTTGTCCGAAGTCAAAGACTGTTTCGCCGTTGGGCGTTTTTAAGAGTTTCCCCGAAAAGTGCTCCTGTTCTTTGATCGGCACGGTTTCGGTGGGAACGAGATTTGAAAAACCGAACTTCCGTACCGTCACGCCGTGCCAAGCGGAGATCGTTTCCTTCCGCGCGTCATAGACCTCGCCGAGCTCCATATCATTTTCGCGCACGGGGCCGTCCTGCGACGCTTCCCATGTTTCGTCGGATACAAGCAAGATGTCGCCGTCCGTTTCCAGCTGGCAGAGCAGCGCAAGGTCGCTGCCGGAAAGGTTGCGGCTGCCGTCAATGCCGTTGTTGCCGCGATACCAGCCGTCACCGAGCGTGACAAGAAGCTCGTTTTCGCCGTCCTCGATCAGCTCGGTCACGTCATACGCCTGCACCTGCAGGCGCTTTTGATAATCGTCCACGCCGGGGGCCAGCACGAAGTCGCCGACGCGCCTGCCGTTCAGCACCGCGGTATAGAGACCGTGACAGGTGATGAAAAGAACGGCGCTTTGCGGTTTCTTTGCCGTGAACACGCGGCGCAGCACGCTTGCGGGCTGCCGCTGCTTTTTGTCGTGCTTCGGCTCGGGATCGATCCACTTTGCACGCCATTCCGAAGGATACAGATTGGGTAAAAACATCGATTTCATATTATTTCCTCGCATTCAGCCATTTAGCGGACAGTTCCAAGCTTTTGATCGGATCCTTGTCGATCCAGTTTTTATGACTTTCCAGAATGACGTCGGTCACGCCGTCTTCTTCGGCGATTTTCCGCAGTCCGTCCAGATCCATGCTGCCGGTGCCGAGCTCCATGCTGTCCGCCTTTAATATCGGCGTCATAACGGAACCGTTCGTTCTGCTGCCCCGGTCGGTGACATGCCAAAGCTTCATGCGATTTCCGAGCCGCCGCATCCAAGCCTTTGCGTCCGCGCCGGCGTCGGTGAACCAGTAGCTGTCGAACTCGAAGCCCAAAAGCGCGGGATCGGTTTCGTCGATCAACAGATCGTAGGCGGTCCGGTCCGGCGAAACGTGCAGCAGTTCTGCGTTGTGGTTGTGATAGAGAAGCGTCCTGCCGTTCGCACGGACGGTTTCGCCGACCTTGTTGAGCCGCGCCGCAAGCTGTTTCACTTCGGCTTCGCTGCCGTAATCAAAGCGATACATGCCGGTGATGACAAGCCGGTTCGTGCCGAGCTTTTCCGCGTCCGAAAGCACCGCCTCCGGCTCGCGTTCCAAACTCCCAAGATCGGTATGCAAGCTTACGCATTCCAAGCCAGCTTCCTTTAAGAGCGCCGCCCAGTCGAGCTTTCCGCCCTTGCCGGTCGGCATGCCGGCGGCTTTGGTCAGCATCCGCACAAAGAACGACGTCGGATGGATCATAAAGCGGTTGAGCTCCAAACCGTCGTAGCCCGCGGCTTTGATGCGCCCGAGCGTCTCCCTTGCTGCTTCTTCCGTGCCCGTTACGGTGCCGAGCATGATCTGTTGAACATAAGTTTTCATTTTTTGATCCCCTGCAAAACACGATTCAGCTGTTTAATGCTTTGTTCGTCGGCGCCTGCCTGCTTCAATAAGCTCAGCATCGTCATGCGCCCCATCATCCGCTGCAATGCCGGATTGTCCTTGACCGCGTCGGCGACATCGCCGCGCGACGCGGACGCGTTTGCCATCATCTGCTCGATGACCGCGCCTGCCTGCGCATGCGCGCGAAGCTCCGCGAGGGTATCCGCGACGGAGAAGCAGGTTGGATCGTTCTCCTCCGCATCGAACCAGTTGGTGACGGAGGACGCCGCTTTATTGAAGATATAACTTTCGTCCGGATGTTCGGCTCGCGTGATCTGCATGGTATCGGTTGCGTCGGCGGCGCGCGCCTCGATCCGATGCGTGCCTCTGAGCGGAATGCGGAAGCGGAACACGGTTTTGCCGACCTGTGTACCGATCAGCTCGCCGTCCGCATAGAGGGAAACTGCGTCGCAGTTGGAATAGACCTTGATTTCGGTCTCGTCCTCACAGCGATTGACATAGCGTTTGCCGCACAGATGCACGAACGGCTCGGTCTTGTTCCATGCCGCTTTGTAGAGATAGAACGCATCCTTTTTCGTCTGACGGTCGAAGGTCACAAGCCCCTTTTGGTTCTCGCCGTGTTTGCCGCCCTCGTCCCTGCCGTCGGCGGCGAAGTCAAAGAGATTCCACACATGCGTCGCCCACAGATACGGACGCGCCTCGATCATACGCAGCATGTGCTCATGGTAAAGCGCCTGATACTCCTCGGTGTAGTCGCCCTTTTCGGGATGGGAGGAATGGAACGCTGGATTGGCGTCCGCGCCGTATTCGGAAAACCCGATCACGCGGTCGGGATATTTTGCATGGTATTCGTCGAAGAACTCGTCGGTCTGTTCGAGCTCGCCCAAATACCAGCCGAAATAGAGGTTGTAGCTGTTGAGATCGGGAATCGTAAGGATCGGGCTGTCGGTTTCGAGCATAAAGACGTTCGCCATGACGGTCTTTCTCGTCGGATCGAGCCGGTGACAAAGGTCGTTCAAAAGCCGGTGATTCTCCAGAAGATCCTCGTTCACCGCGCTTGCCGCCGTGATTTCGTTAGAAAGCCCCCAGACCGCAATGCTCGGGTGATTGTAGCATTGCGTGATCAGCTCGCGCATCTGCTTAAGCGTATTTTCCCGCCCGTTTTTCATGTGCATGGTGATATAGGGAATCTCCGCCCAGACCACGATGCCGTTCTCGTCGCAGAGATCATAGAATTCCTGCGCGTGCTGATAGTGCGCAAGCCGGACCGTGTTCGCGCCGAGCTCTTTGATGATCGCCATGTCGGCGGCGTGATCGGCATAGGACAAAGCGTTGCCTTTGCCCTTCCGATCCTGATGGCGGGCGACGCCGCGCAGCGGATAGACCCGCCCGTTCAGCAAAAAGCCCTGTTCGGGATCGAAGCCGAACACGCGGCAGCCGAAGCGGGATTTAATCTCGTCGCCGCTCATCAGTGTCGCGCGCGCGCTATAAAGATAAGGATCGTTCACGCCGTCCCACAGACGCGCGTTTTCGATCGTGAAAGACGCTTTTGCATGCCCGTTTTCGGACGGAACGGTTTTCGTTTCACCGTTGACGGTGACTGTCACGGCGTCGGCATTCTGCCACGTTTCCACGGTGACCTTCGCCGTCTTTGTCGAAAGATCGACGGTCGGCGTGACCTTGATGCCGGGCGTGCCGTCCTTTAAAAGTTCAAAATGCTGTTCGGGAACGGTAATCAGGCGCACCTCCCGATACAGCCCGCCGTAAAACGTAAAGTCCGCTTTCTGCGGATAGACGCTTTGGCTGTCGCGGTTGTCCACCGAGATCGCAAGCACGTTCGTTTTGCCGAGACGCCCGGTCAATTCCGTGCGGAACGTCGCATAGCCGCCCTCGTGATGCGCAAGCTTTTCGCCGTTTAAGAATACCTCTGCGGTATGGTTTGCGCCGTTGATCTCAAGGAACAGCCGTTCGCCCGCCGTTTCTTCTTCGGAAAGCTCCCGCACATACCAGCAAAGCCCGCGGTGATAATCGTTGCCGCCGTCCTGTCCGTCCACTGCATTCCACGTATGCGGAAGTGTCACCGCTTCGCCGCGCGCGGCATACTGCATTGCCGTCTCCTCGTTTAGCTCCGCTTTCAGAAACCGCCATCCGTCACTGATCGTCCGAATCGTTCTCATTCCGTAAAATCTCCTTTTTATGATGGTATCAGCATACCATGCCATTTGGGATCGGCGTTAGAAATGATTTGCGATGAATAGAAGGATTATGCTTCCTTTCCGGTATTTCCCGCCCGATAGTCCGAAGGCGTGACGCCGTACTGCTTTTTGAAGACCTTGACAAAGTAATTGTTGTCCAGATACCCGACGTAGGCGGAGATCTCCGAGATGGGTGTATCACCGGATCGCAGCATGGACGCCGCTTCCTCGCAGCGCAGGGCGGCGACATACTGTGAAATGTTCATGCCAACCTCCTTTGTGAACGTACGCGACAGATGCGACGGAGACATGCCCACATGATCGGCAAGCTGTTCCAGGCTGAGATTCTGGGAGAAATTGTGCCGCAGGGTGTCCGCCGCCTTGCGGACAGGCGCAGAGTAGCTGCCAAATCGGCTGCGCGCGCGATCCACCGCCTCGGCAAGTGCAACGAGCATATTTTGGGAAATCTGAATCTTCCTCTGTACGCTCGTTTCCGCCTGCATCCGCTGCACCGCGCGCTGTGTGATCTCGTTGACCTCCACCACGGAAGCGCCGCCGTTTTCCGCCGCCTTGCGGGCAAGCGCACGGATGATCGCCAACGAAACGTTGACGTCCTGATAGACCGCGCTGACGTAGCGCTTGTCCCTTAACCCCGCGCTTGCCATGCGCTGATAGGCGATCAGTACGTTTTCCGCATCCCCTTTTTCGATGGTGCGCAAAAACTGGTTTTCCAGTTCATAACGGCGGTAGATGCTGCTGTAATCGAGGTTTTCATCATAATTCTGTTTCGGAAGCTTTTTCGTCTCCGGGTAGTCGTCGATCCGCGCAAGCGTGTACACAGGCGCATCCGGGCAGAACGCCTGCACGCAGGCGAGGACCGCGTCGATTGCGCGCGACATGCCGCACAACGGGAAATTGCTGTAATAGAGCCGGATCGATTCGGCGTACGAACCCGGAAGACCCGCCGAGAGCATGACACGGCGCGTACGCTCCAGATCGAACTCCCGCCGCACAAACGGTCCGAGCGCTATGGGAACGCCGTTTAAGAGAAAGAACAGCGAACAGATGCCCAGCCGATCGCGAAACTCGTAGAGCACCGCCGGTTCGATCTCTTTGAACAGCGGCTTCATCACCTCCGCCCGAAACATCGGCTGCAGCGCAGGATGATAGCAGTATTTCTCTTCATACTGAATCAGATAAGCGTCATTCAGCACATCGGTATCGACGTTGACGTGCAAAAGGTTCTTGAGTACCGAACAAAACAGCGCGCAGTCCATCTTTTTTCTCCAACCCGACAAGTTTTTTCTAATATTAGCATATATTTTCTAACTTTACAAGGGTCGGATCCGCTATGATACAGGTACCGAAAGGGCAGAAAAACAAACGGAGGAGCTATTTATGGGTAAACAAAAGGAAGCGGTACAGACCGGGGCCGTACAGTACCGCAGAGCGAAAACATCGCATATCGCTTTGAGCCAGATGACCGGCATCATGCAGATGGCATTCTATGTCCTCTTGGGCTATGCCGCATACATCGGCAATCTCGGATTCGCCATCACCACCGCGCTGGTCGGCGTTCTCATCACGCTGTCCCGCGTATTCGACAGCATCACCGATCCGATCATTGCGCTTTTGATCGAAAAATTCAATTCCAAGCACGGCAAGATGCGTTTCTTCCTGATCATCGGCTGGCTCTTCATGGCAGGCGCGACCACCCTGATGTGCAACGTCTTTGCCGGAAAGTTCAGCTTCGGCGCAAACGAAGCGCTGTCCAACTGGAAGGGCGTACTGGTCTTTATCCTGATCTATGTGCTGTACATCATCGGCTACACCTTCACAAGCTGCATCGGCGCTCTGAGCGGCAACATTCTCACCAACGACCCGAAGCAGCGTCCGACGCTGGGCGTCTGGTCCACGATCTACTCCTACCTCTCCCCGATGATCGTCGCAGGCGTCATCACGACCGTCATCCTGAAAAAGTGGGGCATCCCGTTCGTCAACGAAGCGGGCGTCACGGACTACAACTGGACCGTCAAAGTGTTCCAGATGTCCAACCTTCTGGTTGTGGGCGTTTCCTTCATCGCGCTGGTTCTGACCTGCATCGGTCTGACGCCGTACGACAAGCCCGAAAACTTTGTCGGTCTCAAAAAGAGCCATAACCCGACGCTTCGCGAAATGTTCTCCCTGCTCAAAGAGAACAAGGAGCTCGACCGCTACATCGTGGCCGCCTGCTCCGATAAGCTGGCACAGACCGTCGGCGGACAATCCGTCATCGTCACGCTTCTGTACGGCGTTCTCCTGGGTTCCATGATCGGATCGTCCATCGTATCCATCGTCGCCATGCTGCCCTCCATCATCTTCGCGATCTTAGGCGCACGCATGGCAGGCAGACAGGGCAACAAGAAGGTCATGGTCAAATGGACCTGGGTCTGCATCTTCTGGAACATCGCGTTCTCCGCATTCCTGCTGTTCGTTCCGGCAAAGAGCGCATCCGGCATCGGTCTGCCGCTGATCCTGTTCTTCCTCTTAATGCTCGGCAACAATGCTCTGAAGATGATCGTCTCCACCGCAACCAACGCCATGCGCATGGATATCGTGGACTACGAGCTGTATCGCTCCGGAAATTATCTGCCCGCTACGGTCAGCGCGGTTTACTCCTTTGTCGATAAGATGATCAGCGCACTCGCGCCGATGCTGGCAACGCTTTTGATCGGCATCGTCGGCTATACCGGCTCGAAGATCCCGCAGGGCACCGACATGCTGACGCCGGGGATCCGCTGGATCACCGTTGCGCTCTTCTGCGGCATGCCGATCATCGGCTGGGTCTGCACGATCCTTGCCATGAAGAAGTTCTCTCTGACCAAGGAAAAGATGGAAGAGATCCAGATCGCCATCGCCGAGAAAAAAGCCGAAGGCGAAGCGGAAACCAAGGCGGAGCTCGTCGAGGAAACCGCTGCGGAGATCGTAAAGGAATAACAATCAGATCCGATTCTGCGGGCCCGTGGTTTTCACGGGCTCGCTGTATAGAAAGGACAGGCAATGAAATACAATCTGGATATGACCCTCAAACAATTGGGCGAGGATGACGGCGCGGCGGCGATCTTCGACCGCTTTGTGCCGGGCATGCGCGAAAAGATGGGACACAATCCCATGGCGGCAAACTTCTCCCTGAGAAAGCTGCTATCCTGGACAGGCGGGGCGATCCCGAACGACGCCGTAAACGCCTTGGATGCAGCGCTGAAAGAATATGGTAAGACCGCGGACTTTACTCCGACGGAAAAAGCAAAGATCGCGGCGTATCAAAAAATCGCGGAGGCAGACGCGCTGCACGCCGCAGAGAAGGCCGAAAAGCCCGATCGGTTGCATGGCGCGATCTATCCCGGCAAGACGTGGCTCGATACCAAGGGCGAGCGCATTCAGGCGCACGGCGGCGCGATCCATTGTGAGGACGGCGTTTATTACTGGTACGGCGAGAACAAGGAGCACACCGACGGCAAAAACGGGATCTGGACCTGGGGCATCCGTGTCTACCGCTCAAAGGATCTGATGAACTGGGAGGATCTCGGACTCTTGATCCCGCCCAACCTGGACGATCCGAATTCCAATCTGTTCCCGGAGATGCGCGTGGATCGTCCGCACATCCGCAAGTGCGCCGCCACCGGCAAATACGTCGCATGGATCAAGCTTTCCGGCGAAGAGGCGTGCTTCCTTGTGATGCAGGCGGACGCGTTTCTCGGACCGTATGAGACCGTGCGCGAAAACTACAATCCCCTCGGCTGCAAGGTCGGCGATTTTGACATTGTGCAGGATGAAAACAGCGGCAAGGCGTATCTCTATATGGACGCCGACCACAAGGGCGTGTATTGTTTGGAAATGTCGGACGATATGCTTTCCGCAGAGCATAAGGTATCCGAGCAGTATATGGGGCTGATCCCGCCGTTTACCCGGGAAGGGATCGCGCTCTTTGAACGCGAGGGACGGAAATACATGCTTTCAAGCGGCATGACCGGCTACATTCCCAATCAAAGCGATTCCGCAGTTTCCGCCGCATGGGACGAACCGTTCGTCTCGAAAGGCGATCCCTATGTGGACGATGAAACAATGTCGAGCTTCAACAGTCAGTTCACGCAGGTCTTCAAACTGCCGGACCGCGATCTCTATATTGCGCTGTCGGATCGCTGGGTGCCCGAATATCCCGTGGACGCCGCGCGCGCCGATCTTCTGCGCCGCTGCGTGGCGTCGCGCTACGATCCGAAGCACTATCAGGCGACGGAGGAGGAACAAAAGGAGCTTGCCGCCGCCCCGATGCTGGAAACGGCAAACACGTCGATCGCCGATTACGTTTGGCTTCCGCTGGAATTCGACGGCTGCCGCGTATGCATCCGCTGGCAGGATCGGTGGAGAATTTAAATGCAAAAGCTGTCTCACAAAAAGAGGCAGCTTTTTTCTGATTGACGATTCAGTGTTTTTGTGATCATCTCCGCAACCTCCTGCGGGGATTCTGTGCAGTCACGGTCGAGCCACAGCTTCAGCATGCTCAAAACGCCCGCTTTGAAATATTGGTAATAATACAGCATGTGCGTTTCATCTGTCACGCCTCGGGAAATAAAGACCGGCTTTAGGTACTTATCCCATACAGTCTGCATCCCCGCTTCCATCGAGACATCCAGATGTGTCTTAAGATAGCTTCGATAAAAGCTTCTGTAATTGCCGATGAACGCCACCATCGGGATCAGCGCTTCTGGGGTAAGCGTCTCAAGATCCGGTTTGAGCCCGCCCTGCTTCATCGCCGCGACCAGCTCCAGCTGGATCGTGCGCTCCGTCTTTTCCATCAGGTCGAAGATATCCAGATAGTGCCGGTAAAAGGTTGAGCGATTGACCTTCGCCGTGCGGCAGATGTCGCCGACGGTCGGCGTTTTTTCCTGTGCCAAATAGCCAAGCAGCGCCTGCTGCATGCGCCGGTCGGAATCCTTTCGCAATTGATTGTTTTCGGTGTTCATATAAGCTCCTTTCGCATCCGGCGATAGTAGATCACAAAGATCAGCATGGACAGCGCGGCAGCAAGCACGTCGGTCGCAAGATGCGACGCGGCGATGCCGTAAAGACCGAACAGCGCATGAAAAAGATACAGAAGCGGAATCAGGATCAACCCCTGCCGCAGCAGCGAAACGACGATAGCGGCGCCGGCTCTTTTCGTCGCCTGCAGGAAGTTCGTGGAAAGGTAGACAAAGCCCAGAAACGGCGCGCCCGCGATCAGCCAGAGGATCATGCGCTCGCCGAGCGCAGCAACGGCTTCCTCCTTCAAAAACAGCCCGATCACCCAGCGACGGAAGAAGAAGCAGACCGCTGTCGCCGTCAGCCCCACAAGAACCGTCAGAAGCGCGGTCTTTTGCAGCGACTCCTTGAGCCGCGCTTGGTTTTTCGCGCCGTAGTTGTACGCCATCAGCGGCTGTACGCCCATACAGATGCCCATCTGCACGAGTGAGATCATCATGCTTGCCTTGCTTGCCGCCGACATTGCCGCGATCGCGTCCGTGCCGTGCGTACTTAAAAGCTGATTGGAAAACGTGGAGGCAAAGCCGCTCAAAAACGTGCTGACCCCGTTCGGAACGCCGAGCGCCAAAATGGAACCGAGAACCGCAGGGCTTTTGATCGCACGCTTCAGGTCGAGGGAAACGACCGCCGCATGGCGTTTGATATAGAACAAATAACAGCAGGTTGCGACGAGGTTTCCGAGCACCGTTGCGACGGCCGCGCCGGTCACACCCCAGCCGAATACGAGGATAAACAGCGGATCGAGCAGAATGTTGGTCACCGTTCCCGCAAGGTTGCCGATCATGCCCTCCTTCACCGCGCCTTCCGCACGGATCAGCGCAGAGGTTGTGGATGCGGTCAGCATCAACACCGTGCCGAGGGCAAGGACGCGCAGATACTGTTTGGCGTCGTCCCACATCTCCGGCTGTGTGCCTAAAAATCGCAGCAGCGGATCGGTGAACACAAGCAGCAGGATCGTCACGATCGCGCCGAGCGCAATCCCGAAATAGAAGCAGACGCTTGCGGCGTTCTTTGCCTTTTCCGCGTCCTGTGCGCCGAACGCAACGGAGATCACGGTGCTTGCGCCGATCCCAAGCATGGTACCGAGCGCCATGATGATCGAGAATACCGGACTGACGATGGAAACGGAAGCCACCTTTGCCGTGTCGCCGAGCTGGGCGATGAAAAACGTGTCCGCCATATTGTAAAAGATCATGACGAGAATCGACAGCAGCGCAGGGACCGTCAGAATGGCAATCGACTGCCACACCGGCTGATCCCGAAACAGTTTTTCATGCTTTGCGTTCATATCGTGCCGTCCCTTCCGTTTTTCTGTATCCATTTTACAAAACGGCTCATACAAAAACAAGCGTCAATATTGCAATATTTGTTGCAGTAATGATGCTTGCTGTGTTTACAGGCAGAAATACCTGCGTGCGTTGTCAAAGGAGATGCCGCGGACAATGCGATCAAGCGTTTTTTCATCGTTCGGGAACTCTCCATCTTCGACCCATGTTCCTAAGAGATCGCAGAGGATGCGGCGGAAATATTCGTGGCGGGCGTAGCTTAAAAAGCTTCTCGAGTCTGTCAGCATGCCGACAAAGGTCGCAAGATGCCCCTCGGCGGCGAGATCGATTAGCTGCGTCTGCATGCCCTTTTTGTGGTCGTTGAACCACCATGCGCTGCCGAGCTGCAGCTTGCCGGGCACGTCGCGCTGAAAACAGCCCATGACCGTCGCAAGCGCCGCGTTGTCGTTTGGATTCAGCGAATACAGGATTGTCTTCGGCAGCTCGTTGGTTTCGTCGAGCGCGTTCAGAAACGCGGCAAGATCGGAGATGCTTACGGTGTCGCCGATCGAATCGACGCCCACGTCCGGTCCGAGTGTGCGGTACACGCGCTTTGCGTTGTCACGGATCACGCCGAAATGCAACTGCATTACCCAGCCGAGACGCGCGTAGGTGCGTCCGAGAAACAGCAGCAGCGCCGTCTTGAATTGCGCGATTTCCTGCGCAGATATTGCTTCGCCGTCGCGCCGCTTTTGAAAGATCGCTTCCACCGTTTCCGAAGATGCCGGCGCATACGGCACGGCGGCAAGTCCGTGATCGGACACGCGGCAGCCGTGCACGTCAAAGACGTCCGCACGGAGACGGAGCGCTTCGCATAGCTCCGAAAACGTATGAACGAAAACTCCCGCCGATTCGGAAAGCCGGTCAAGATAGGAAAGCCAGTCCGCCTTTTCGATCCCGAGCGCCTTGTCGGGACGGAAGCTCGGCAGCACCTTGACGGTAAAGCCGCTGTCCGCGATTTGCCTATGCCATTCAAGCGAATCCGCGGGATCGTCGGTCGTGCAAAGCGCCGCCACATCCGAGCGCAGGATCAGGTTCCTTGCGGAAAACGCGGGGTCACGGAGCTTTTCATTGCACAGATCGAACACTGCATCGGCGGTCTCTCCGTTCAGAACGCCGTCATAGCCAAAGTAGTTTTTAAGCTCCAGATGGCTCCAGTGATACAGCGGATTGCCGATCGCTAGGGAGAGCGTCTCCGCCCACTTTCGGAACTTTTCCCGGTCGCTTGCGTCGCCGGTGATAAAGCGTTCCGCAACGCCAAACGAGCGCATCAGCCGCCATTTATAGTGATCGCCGCCGAGCCAGAGCTCGGTTATGCTTAAAAAGCGCTTGTCCTCGGCAATCTCTTTCGGGCTCAGATGGCAATGGTAGTCGATGATCGGGCACTTTGCCGCGACGTCGTGATACAGCCGCTTTGCGGTGTCGGTTTGCAGCAGAAAGTCCGCATCCATAAACCGTTTCATGGCGTCCCTCTCAGCGCTTGACACGCGCGCCTGCGCCGCCCATGACTGCTTCGACCTCGTTAAGGCTTGCCATGGAGGTATCGCCCGGCGTCGTCATCGCAAGCGCGCCGTGCGCCGCGCCGTAGTTCACCGCTTTTTCGGCATCGCCCGTCGTGATCAGCCCGTAGATCAGACCGGACGCGAAGGAATCGCCGCCTCCGACACGGTCGAGGATCTCCAGCCCGTTGTACTCCTTCGATTGATAGATCTTGCCGTCTGCCCAACAGATCGCCTTCCAGTCGTTGACCGTCGCGGTCTTGACCGTGCGCAGCGTGGTCGCCACGACCTTGAAGTTGGGATACGTCTCCGCCGCGAGACCGATCATCTTACGATAGCCGTCTAAGTTGAGCTCCTTAAGGTTCTCGTCGTTGCCCTCGATTTCAAAGCCGAGGCAAGCGGTGAAATCCTCCTCGTTGCCGATCATGACGTCGACGTACTTTGCGACCTCGCGATTGACCTCGCGCGCCTTTTCGAGCCCGCCGATCGCGCTCCACATGGAGGGGCGGTAGTTGAGATCGTAGGAGATCAGCGTGCCGTACTTTTTCGCCGCTTTGCAGGCGGCAATGACGGTTTCGCTTGCCTGTTCGGAAAGCGCCGCGTAGATGCCGCCGGTGTGCAGCCAGCGCACGCCGAGCGTGCCGAAGATATAGTCGAAATCAAAGTCGTCCGGCGTCGCCTGCGAGATCGCGGTGTTTGCCCGGTCCGAGCAGCCGATCGCGCCGCGGATACCGAAGCCGCGCTCGGTAAAGTTCAGCCCGTTACGGCAGATTCTGCCGATGCCGTCGGTCTTTTTCCAGTAGATCAGGTCGGTGGAGACGCCGCCCTGTTCAATGAGATCGCGCATGAGCTTGCCGACCTCGTTGTCCGCAAACGCGGTGATGACGCCCGCGTTCAGCCCGAAGCACTTGTGTAAACCGCGCACGACGTTGTACTCACCGCCGCCTTCCCAGACGCGGAAGGAGCGCGCGGTGCGGATGCGTCCCTCGCCGGGGTCGAGGCGAAGCATGACCTCGCCCAGCGATACGGCGTCAAAACGGCAGGATTCTTTCGGACGTAAGTTCAGTTCCATAGGTACCTCCTTATGCTCTCGCTTCTTCAACGATTCTTCCGGACTCTTTGCAGATGGCCGTGATCTCGTCCCAACGGTTGTTGTCGATCAGATCCGCGGTGACCATGTAGCTGCCGCCGCATGCCGCGATCACCGGGCACGCAAGATACTCCTTCAAATTCTTCAAGCTGATACCTCCTGTCGGCATGATCCTGAACATCGGAAACGGCGCGGCAAGCGCCTTGATCTTCGCAAGACCGCCGGACTGTTCGGCAGGAAAAAATTTCAGCACCTCCAAACCGAATTTCAGCGCCTGATGGTAGTCGGTCGCCGTCGTGCAGCCGGGAAAGATCGGAATGTTCTTTTCCTGCGCGTATGCCACAAGCTCCGGATCGAAGCCGGGCGTGACGATGAATTCGCCGCCCGCCGCGATCACCGCGTCGATCTGCGCGGTGTTCGTGACCGTACCCGCGCCGACCAACATCTCGGGGTTTGCTTCCTTCATCAGCCGGATCGCCTTGTCCGCGCCCGCCGCGCGGAACGTGATCTCCGCGATCGGGACGCCGCCCGCGCACAGGGCTTTGCCCAATAGCGCCGCGTCGCGTTCGGGGTGGTTGAGCTTGATGACCGGCACCACGCCGATCTCAGAAATGCGCTCATTCATTGCGTTCATATCCGTTCCTCCTTACACGCCGGAATACGCGGAGAATCCGCCGTCGATGGGCAGCGTCACGCCGGTGATAAAACTCGCTGCGTCGTTGTTCAGCAAAAACAGCACCGCTCCCGCAAGCTCCTTTTCGGAATCGCCGAAGCGTCCCATCGGGGTCGCGGCAAGGATCTTTCCGGTGCGTTCCGTCGGCGAGCCGTCCGGGTTGAACAGCAGCGCGTGGTTCTGCTTGCCCGCGAAGAAGCCCGGCGCGATCGCGTTGACGCGGATACCGACCTTAGAAAAATGCACCGCCATCCACTGCGTAAAGTTGGAAACGGCGGCCTTCGCGCCGGAGTATGCCGGAATTTTGGTCAGCGGCGTATAGGCGTTCATGGAGCTGATGTTTAAGATGTTGCAGCCCGGGCGATCCACCATCTGACGGGCGAATGCCTGCGTCGGGATCAGCGTGCCGATGAAGTTGAGATTAAAGACGAACTCCACGCCGGATTTGTCGAGGTCGAAAAAGCTCTTGGTCTCGCCCTCGATGTCGCCGACCTCGAAGTATTCCTTGTCGGTGGTGGCGCGGGGATTGTTGCCGCCTGCTCCGTTCAGAAGAATGTCACAGGGCCCGAGATCACGGCAAACCTGATCGGCGACCGCGTAACAGACGTCCTTATCGAGCACGTCGCAGGCATACGCCTTGGCGACGCCGCCTTCTTCGACGATTTCCGCGGCGAATCCGTTTGCCGCTTCAAAATTGCGATCCAACAGAGCCACCTTTGCGCCGGCTCTTGCCAGTACCTTGGCAAATGCGGAGCAGAGCACGCCGCCCGCGCCTGTGACAACGGCAACCTTGCCGGAAAGATCGGTGTTCAAAACGTTCTGTTTCATCTTATCTGCACTCCTTTTCTGTTTGTTCTTTGTCCATGAGATCCCATGCGCCGAGCATATACATGATACCGAGCGCGCGGTCGTAGAGTCCGTAGCCGGGGCGTACATTGCCCGGCTTTTCATCCCAGAGGTGCCGTCCGTGATCGGGACGGATATAGCCCGCAAAACCGCCGTCGTGATAAGCGCGCAGGATGTCGAGAATGCCGGTGTCGCCGTCGCAGTCGCGGTGACTCGCCTCGGAGAAATCGCCGTTTGCAAAGTGTTTTACGTTGCGAATGTGCGCAAACGCAATGCGGTCGACGTGTTTTTTCACGATCTCCGCCACGTTGTTTTCGGGATTCGCGTTTAAAGAACCGGAGCAGAGCGTAAGGCAGTTATATGGATCGTCCACCATCTTCAAAAACCGGTCGATGCTCGCTTCGTCCACCAGAAGCCGCGGCAGTCCGAAGATGTCCCACGGCGGGTCGTCCATATGCACCGCCATCTTGATCCCGGTCTCGTGACACACTGGCATGAGCTTTTCGAGAAAATACCGGAAGTTCTCCCAAAGCTTCTCCTTCGTTACATCCTTATATTTCTCAAACAGCTCGTCAAGCTTTGCCATACGCTCCGGCTCCCAGCCGGGGAAGCTCATATGATACTGTTCGGTGAAGCTCATGACGTATGCCGCCATCTCCTTCGGATCGTCCTGGATCATGTCCTTTTGATAAAACAGCGCGGTCGAGCCGTCGCCAACCGGATGGAACAAGTCGCTGCGCGTCCAGTCGAAGATCGGCATGAAGTTGTAGCAGATGACCTTCACGCCGAACGGCGCAAGGTTGCGGATGGTCTGGATATAGTTTTCGATGTACTGCTCGCGGGTGGGAAGTCCGATCTTGATATCGTCATGCACGTTCACGGATTCCACGACGTCCGCGTTGAATCCCGCCGCCTTGATCGTATTGACAACCTTTGCAATCTCGTCCGGCTGCCAGACCTCGCCGGGCATTTTGTCGTGCAGCGCCCAGACGATCGTTCTGACCCCGGGAATCTGTCGGATGTCCTGCAAAGTAATCCTGTCGTTTCCTTCGCCGTACCAGCGAAATCCCATTTGCATCGGCATTGCGTGCGCCTCCTTCTTTGTTCTGTTTTTATTGTAGCAAAAATCCTGTTTCGTTCCGATGGATTTGGTTGTTGCATATATTGCAAATCTTGCTATAATAGAGAGGGTGATGCATATGAAAAAGGAGCGCAGCACGGCGTTTAACCCGCGGCAATACATGCTCTCGCGGGACTTTGAAATCTATTATTACAGCGATCTGCATTTTCAAAGCGTCGGACGGCACAGTCACGACTATTATGAATTCTATTTCTTTGTCGAGGGCGCCGTTTCCATGGAACTGGGCGAACGCTGTTATCCGCTTTCGCAGGGGGATGTGATCGTGGTGCCGCCGGGCGTGCAGCACCGCGCGCTGCTCTCCGATCCGACCGTGCCCTATCGCCGGTTCGTGTTCTGGCTCAGCCGGGATTATGTGGATGCGCTTTCCCAACAGTCTTCGGACTATACCTATCTTACGCGCCGTGCCGAAGCCGCAAACGGTAGGCTTTGGCACTTCGATGTGCTCACCTTCAATACGCTCCGCGGCGAACTCTTTGCCCTTTTGGACGAACTGCATGCTGATCGCTTCGGCAAACAGACGCAAATCAATCTGAATATTTGCAATCTGCTGCTGCGCCTGAACCGCCTTGCTCATGAGCAGACGCACCGTCCGACCAAAAAAGAAAGCGTATCGACCTACGAGGCGATCACCGCCTTTATCGATACACATCTTGAAGAACCGCTTTCGCTGGATCGGATTGCGCAGGCGTTCTATCTCAGCAAATACTACATTGCCCATCTCTTTCAGCAAAGCGTCGGGCTCTCGATCCACCAATATCTCAGCAAAAAGCGCCTCGCCGCCTGCGCCGCCGCGATCCGCTCCGGCGCAAAGATCACCGAGGTATGCCGCACCTACGGCTTCGGCGACTACACCGGCTTCTACCGCGCATTCCGGAAGGAGTACGGCATGTCGCCGTCCGACTACCGCGAGATCGCCGTGTCCGCCGAAGGCGAAAGTAAATAGCATGTTAAACTAAACAATATACTATTATCGGCTGCACAATCTGATTGTGCAGCCTTTTTCCCGTTTTTACTGGGTTCTCTTTGCCTGGGAAACGTCAGAACTGCTCAAAAATGGCTCAAAATGCACAATGCCATTGTACTGTCAGATCCCTTTCTTTTCGCTACACTTCAACATGTGAAGTGGATCAAAGCTTTCATCGTCGAACCGGACAGGAATTCGTACTGCGATCACGACCGGCATCTTGCGCAGATTGATCGTTCCTTGGTAAACGGATGTGCTGAAAAAGCAGCACTGAACCGGACAAAAAATGTCCGGTCCGTTTTTCCCTGAATACCTGGCTTTTTTGCTCTTCGGAGCCAAAAAAACAAGGTAAAAACCCTCAAAAAACGGACATTTTTTGTCCGGGTCAAACGAATAAAAACAGTGTATGCTTTCGTTGAAAAATGCAAGGGAGGGTGACATTCTACGTCAGGGTGTTTTTTGCCTAAATATCTGGGCTTTCTGCTCTTTTAGGCCAAAAAACAAGGCAAAAACCCCTCAAAATTGGCCATTCTGCGTCAGGGTCAAACGGAGAAAAAGGCTTTACACTGTTCCTGTAAAAAAAGTTGGAACGATACTGCCAAAATTTGGCAGGTTGGTTTTTGGCTGAATATCTGGATTTTTTCGTTTTTCGTTAACGATAATCGATAAAAACAGGCCAAAAAACTACACTTTTCTGTCAGGGTCAAACAGCATCAAATACGCTATCATGATTATGCTGACCGGATCAATAGAGGAATAAGGATCTGATCAGCAGAGGATATACCGGTACATCGTAACCGTCATCGCTGCGGGACGCCGCTTTGTAAGAAACCGAAGATTTGTAAAGCACGAAAGCGAGGAAAAGAACGGACATGAAGAACTATCAGAACATTGCGGAACTTCCCTTTACGCTGAGCGTAGAGGAACTGGCGGCATTCTTAGGGATCTCGCGGGTCGGCGCGTATAACCTGGCGCATTCCGAAGGATTCCCTACCCTGCGGGTCGGCAAACGGATCCTGATCCCCAGAGATCGGTTCCTGGACTGGATGAATGGTCAGATGGAGGCGTGACATGGCGAAGCGTACGACCTTTTATGTGACCACCGATCTGTTTGAAGCGGATATCCCTTCCAAGGCAAAGCTGGTTTTGACCTATTTATCCCGCTGCGCAAACCGGCAGGGCACATGTTTCCCTTCTGTGGGAACGATCGCAAAAGCCTGTGGGATCTGCAAGAACACGGCGCGCAAGGCGCTGTATGCGTTGGATGCGGCAGAGATCATTTCGATCACGGCACAATTCGAACCGTGCAGGAACGGCAATCGCCGGAGAAAGACGAATCTCTATACGCTGCATTGCCCTACCGCAAAGAATACACATACCCCGGTGCAGCAGCTGTACGGGGGTGGTGCAGCAGATGGCGGGGAAATAAATAACAATAGCAATATGATAACGGCCGTTCCGTCTGTCGGTATAACCGGACCGGACGAGACGGAACTGGAGCGGATCCTGGATCGATTGGATCTTCACCTGTATGAGGACAGGGATTTCGGACGGGCGATCGAACAGGCGATCCGTACGATGTACTACGCTGATTCGATCAAGGTAAACGGCAACCGGATCCCGCAAGGCGCTGTCCGGAACGTGCTGGAGGATCTTACGATCGATCACATCGATCATATCCAGCGCATGCTGAACGAATACGGTTACGACGTCACCAAGGGCGAAAACTATCTGATCTCCTGTATCTACAACGCCCCGATCGACTGCACGGTGCAGGACTACGCCGTGCGACATGCCTGAACGGGTTCGGGGCGTCCCTGCAAGCATCGCGCGTTTGTACCCATGCGACGCCGCATGCGTCCTTGCAAGCATGGGGTTTGTCATGACACGAAGTGTCCATGCAAGCATAGCATTTGTCATGACAAACGCGCTTGTCGGGTCACGCCCCGAACCCCTATGCCGCTTTTCACGGAGAAAGGAACAATCAAAATGCGTAAAAGAAAAAGAACGCTTCAGGTATACCTGAATGAGAAAGAATACGAAAAGCTGGACTACATCTGCGCACTGAGCGGACTGACGCGGTCTTCCGCGATCCGGAAGATGATTCTGGAGCGAGAAATCAAACAGCGTCCGAATACGGATTTCATGTCGCTGAACGAAGAAATCTACCGGATCGGGATCAATGTGAATCAGATCGCGCTTAAAGCGAACCAGCTGCATATCACAAATGAGGATCTGACGGAAGCAAAAGCGCTGATGAAAAAGATCATTAAGACGCTCGACGACTGGCGGAGGTTCTGGGCATGGTAACACAGGGTGAGCAGATTCAGGCGGTCGATCTCTCCTTGATCCGACCGTTTCACGATCATCCGTTTCACGTCAATGACGATACGGAAATGGAAGCACTGAAAGACAGTATCCGGGAGAGCGGGCTGCTGACGCCGGCGATCGTAAGACCGAAGGGCGACGGGACCTATGAAATGATCTCCGGGCACCGGCGCATGGCGGCGTGCAAAGCGCTCGGGCTCAATAAGATGCCGGTGATCGTCCGTGAGTTGGACGACGACACCGCCACGCTCATGATGGTGGACGCCAACCGGCAGCGGGAGCATCTGCTGCCTTCGGAAAAGGCGTTCGCCTACCGGATGCGGATGGAAGCGCTTTCAAGGCGCGGACATTATGTCCGTGACATGGAGCGGGAAACCGGTGAGAACGGTAAGATGATCCAGCGCTATATTCGGCTGACGTATCTGATTCCGCCGCTTCTCAGACTGGTGGATGAAAACAAAATGGGCATTACGCCCGCCGTGGAGCTTTCCTATCTCGCGGAAGAAGAGCAGGAATACGTTCTGCAGGCGATCGAGACGGAAGAGCTCATTCCGTCGGTCGCGCAGGCGAAGGAAATGCGCGCATGCGCGTCAAAGGGTGAACTGGACTTGGAAAAGCCGCTGGATATCCTGTACGCGGGCAAAGGCAAGCAGCGGGAGAAGCTGATCCTTTCCATGGACCGCTTTGAACCGTATTTCCCCTGTGACGCGACGCCGCTGGAGATCGAAAACAAACTGATCTCTCTTCTGCAGCGCGAACGCGAGCAAACCCGCCGCCGTTCCAATCACGAGCGGTAGCCGGACTTGCGTGTAAACCGTTTTTGAGATTATGTTGTATGAGAAGAACGATGCGAGGTAAAAACGATGGCATGGATTGAAAAAAGAGGCAAAGGCTACCGGGTCAAATATGGCGTCTACGAGAATGGCGTCCGTATCCAACGGAGCAAAAGCTTTCCATCCGCAAAGGAAGCAAAAGAATTTGCATCAAAGGTGGAGTATGAGATTGACACCGGTCAGTACTCCTATACCAAAGGCCGGACGCTTGCCGATGTGCTGAACGAATGGCTGGAGGTGTACTGTGTGCATCTCCGACCGAATTCACTGGCCGATATGGAATCTGCTGTTAAGATCCATATCATCCCCTATATCGGCAGCGTACCGCTGGAGAGTGTCACCACGGGAATGATTCAGAAGCTCTATAACGACATGATGAAGCGCGAATGGCGGCCGGCGGTCTACAAGAAAATCAACGGCATGGAAGTCGAAGTCAGCCCGGCAAAGACATACAGCGCAAAGACCGTGCGCAACGTGCATTCTGCGCTGAAACAGGCTTTGGATCAGGCGGTGCGAACCAATCTGATCTACCGCAATCCCTGCGACTATGTGCAGCTTCCGAAGAAGGAAAACATCGATTATGTCATTCCCACGCCGGAACAGCTCAAATCACTGCTGAAATCGTTGTCGGAGCACGCTGCGTATTATCCGATCCTGATCTGCGCGGTCCTCGGCTGCCGACGCGGCGAAGCGCTCGGTCTGCAATGGCAGGACATCGATTTCAAACAGAACACGATCCAATTCCGCAGAGCATATATCTACAATTCTCTGAAGAAATGCAATGAGATCGGCGAGCTGAAAACAAAGAACAGCAGGCGTATCCTGCCGCTGCCGGAAATGTTGAAAACGGAACTTTTGAAGCTGAAAGAACGAAACGCAGGAATTTGCAAAATGCTCGGTGTCGAAATACCGTATCTGTGTATCAACGAGGCAGGACAGATGCTGACGCCGAATCTCTGTTCGCATCATTTTCATTATGCGGCGAAGGCGGTCGGACTCAACGGAATGCGGCTGCACGATCTACGGCATACGGTCGTGACGTATATGCTGGACGCGGGCGAGAGCCCTCGTACAGTTCAGGAATTTGTCGGGCATGCGGATCCGGGCTTTATGCTGCGTCAATATGCGCATGTCCTGGAAAAGAGCAAGAAGCAGGCAAGCGATGCATTGATGCGAAATCTGTTCGGGCAGAAAATCTGAGAACCGACCGCTTCATTCTGGGAGCAGTTTGGGAGCAGCACGGAAATCCGGCAAAACGAGATTTTTCGAGCTGCTCCCATTTTGCTCCCAAATCGGCAAATGAGCACAAGGCAGGATGGAAAAAGCCCCAAAACACTGAGGTTTTTGGGGCTTGTTTTGGAGGCGCCACCCGGAATCGAATTGCTCTTTTTGGTGATAAACCACAATATCTTGTTATGATCAATACATTTTGATACTATATATGGACATAACAATCCATTAAATCCATATGAAAAAGACAAACTGTGTCCACTTTGTGTCCAGTTGCTAAATCAAGAATCATCGCTAGTGGTATTTCTCTAGCAGACAAATCGCATCGTATGCAAACTCCATCAGCTATACGATGCATATATGGTCTTTATAGTGGTCAAACCATTTCTATCCTGACGAAAATGACTTAACATGCAACATTCGATCGCCATCGATTATTATATATAATTATAAAATCGTCCCAGATACTTGATTTTTGTCCCTAATCTGCATATAATATCATCAGGAGGAGCAAATATATGAAAAAGAAAAGCATAATTAACTTAATAAAGTATTACTCCGAAGAAAATGACGCTGGTTTTAGAAATGAGGCATATGAAATAGCCCGTGATTTTGAGGCAACTGGTGATTATCAGCTTGCAGAATACATCATTGCATTAATGTCTAATGCAAATGCTTTTATTCCACAGGCTGATGAAATGAATACATACTATTTTGAAAAAGTTAATCCAACAAGCGAAAGGCTTCCTCTTCCTGAATCAATAGAGCAAGATTTGCTAGGGATTATTAGAGCAATCAACCGTAATTCTGGCATACACAAGTTTTTGTTTCAAGGAGCTCCGGGTACAGGAAAAACTGAATCTGTAAAACAGGTTGCTCGAATCCTCGAACGGGAGCTATATGCAGTCAATTTTGCTGCTGTTATTGATAGCAAGTTGGGACAAACACAAAAAAACATAGCAGATCTTTTCAAAGAGTTAGCCTCCCTACAATCCCCCGAAAAAATAGTAATTCTATTTGATGAGATTGATGCTATTGCTCTTGACAGAACAAATAATAATGATGTTCGGGAAATGGGCCGAGTAACTTCTTCAATTCTACGTGAGCTAGATCGTCTAGATGAAAGGATAGTATTAATTGCTACAACTAATCTTTTTCAATTCATAGATAAGGCGCTGACTAGGAGATTCGATTTTATAATAGATTTCAATAGATACACGCAAAGGGACCTTCTTCAGATCTCAGAAATACTACTTGATTATTATCTTCAAAGATTCAAGTGTAGTGGCAGGAACATTCGCTTATTTCGTAAAATTATCGGATTAATGAACCCTATTCCCTATCCTGGAGATTTGAAGAACATGATTAAAACTGCGGTGGCTTTTTGTGATCCTACTATCGAATTAGATTACTTAAAAAGACTTTATAAAGATATTGATAATTGCGAAACTGGCGATTTGAAGCATTTGCAAGGACGAGGCTTTACTCTAAGAGAAATCGAAGTCCTAACAGGAGTTTCAAAGAGTCAAGTAGCACGCGAGTTGAAAGAGGTAACCAATGAATAGCGTTTTACAGTTAAAAGGTCAGTTCCAGCAGAAAAAAAACGCCGGTGGTGGGTTCGATAAAAACATCCCGGCAGGAAAAAGTGTAAAATCTGAACGTCTGAAAGCGTTGCAGACACAGCTTAATAGCGTTTTGCAATTCTGGGAGAGACATACTGAAATTAAAGGTGCACTAGTTAGTGTATATTACAATCATATCGTTGCAAAATCAAACCGAATCCAGGGTCTCCTCTGTCGCGGAAGCGTTGATCCAAATGATTCAATTAGAGGTTCTAAATTTTTCAACGGAGAGACAATTCAGCACGTTTTTACACATTATGTATCTCTTGAAGTTTTACGTGAATCTATAAATAGGCTTTCCGCATGCATTGAAATCGTTGATAAAAAGTATAAAGGCGAGATAACTCACGACGATATTTATGCCTTAAATCATGGAGGGTATTACTCTCATCATTATCTTGCAAAAACTAATTTCGTAAAAGTAATAGTTGATGGCTATTATGTGAATAGATTCACCATTGACCGTGATAATGCTTCAGATGCGGAAAACACAATCATTACGCTATATAGAACCGATGTAAAAACAATAGACTTACTGCAAAGCATCGGCATCAATATGATTGAAGCAAAGGTGATTGATGAAACGACCGTTCTTCTAACGCCAGATGAAATAAGGATACTTAATGAACACATGCCTTATTTGATTTCCATGAGCGTTAAAGATTTCTCTGAGATCATGCCTGAAGATACGCAAGTCGCAGATCCCAGAATTATTACAATACCATCTCCTAAAGAAGAGCCAGTTATTGGGGTAATTGACACTTTATTTGACGAAAACGTTTACTTTAAGGATTGGGTCAGTTACACTAAAGTTATTGATGATAATATACCAATAGTTTCGAAAGACTATGAACACGGAACAGAAGTATCCTCTATTATTGTCGATGGTCCCACAATAAACCCAGAACTGGATGACGGGTGTGGTCGTTTTCGAGTTAGGCACTTTGGAGTTGCAACAAGCGGAAGGTTTAGTAGTTTTTCAGTACTAAAAGCCATCCGTGACATTGTTATTAAAAACCAAGATATCAAAGTATGGAATCTGTCACTTGGTTCAGCAATGGAGATAAACAGGAACTTTATTTCCCCTGAGGCAGCAGAACTAGATAGAATTCAAAGTGAATACGACGTTGTTTTCGTTGTTGCTGGGACAAATAAGCCAAAAGAAAAAAAGGGAGAAATGAGGATTGGCTCACCAGCGGACTCTCTTAATTCACTAGTTGTTAATGCGGTAGATTTTGATGGTAAGCCTGCTTCTTATCACCGTACTGGTCCAGTACTTTCATTCTTTCATAAGCCTGACATTAGTTATTTTGGTGGCGATAAAGGACATAAAATCAGAGCTTGTTCCCCGTTAGGAGAAGCTTTTGTCTCTGGTACTTCTTATGCTGCTCCTTGGATTTCTCGAAAAATGGCATATTTGATCTATACGCTCGGATTATCAAGAGAAATAGCAAAAGCGCTAATTATTGATTCAGCAGCAGGATGGGATAGAAAGGATGACGTTTCCCACACTATCGGCTATGGCATTGTCCCAATTAGAATTGAAGATATTGTTCAGACAAAAGATGATGAAATCAAATTTATCATGACCGGTGCAGCAGAAGAATATGAAACTTATACTTATAGTATTCCTGTTCCAATTTATAATGATAAGCAACCATTTTTTGCGCGAGCAACACTAAGCTATTTTCCAAAGTGTTTAAGAAGTCAAGGGGTTGATTACACAAGTACAGAAATGGACATTCATTTTGGACGAGTTAAAGATGCTAAGGGTCATGCAAGTATACTTTCAATAAATGGCAATAATCAAGGTAGCGAGAACATGGTTTATCTGCCTGAAGAAAACGCTAGAAAGCAATATAGAAAGTGGGATAATATAAAGCACATCAATGATACAATAACAAAAAGATCTCGACCCAAAACGGTTTATGGTGTAGGAAACTGGGGATTAAGTATAAAAACGAAGGAGAGACTTCGGGGAAAAAACGGACGAGGGTTACCGTTTGGCGTTGTTATAACGCTTAAAGAAATGAATGGTGTGAATAGAATCGATGATTTCATTAAGCTATGTATGGTTAGAGGCTGGATAGTTAATCGTATTGATGTAAGCAATAGAATTGAAGTGTTTGAAAAGGCACAACAAGAAATTACATTTGATTAAATCAAATAGAACCAATGATTGATAAAGAAACAAAAAGCGCAAAACAGCCGCCGGGATTTTCTCGGCGGCTGTTATTATGTTCTTTCTGTTATTTCATTCGCATCATGCGCGCAAAGCGGGCGATCAGGATGACCGCGATCAGGATGATGATGACCGCGATCGCAACAAGCAGGGAGATCCACCATTGCGAAAGAGTCTGCTGCTCTTTCTGCTCCTGTTCCTGTTTGACCTTTTCCTCGTCGGTGATTTTCTTGGGTTCGGCGATCGTCATCTTGACGCTTTGGCTCTCGAAATGCTTTTCCCCGTTGACGTCCTCATAGGAAATCTCGATGCTGCCGTAGGATTCGCCGTATTTCTGTGAGCCGGACAGCGTGGTGACGAATACGGTCATTGCCTTGTCCGCGCTTTCCTGCGGAGCAAGGTTGCCTAAAAACGCCGAGGAGGAGATCAGACCGTCACAATTCAGCGAGCAGCGAACGTTGAAGATCTGCGAAAACCCGGTGTTGTAGACGCAAACCGGCAGCGTAAAGCTCTCGCCGCTTACGATCGATTCCGGCAGACGCACCTCGTCGTAGCCGAGCGACGCCTTCTGCACAACGGTCAGCGGATAATCCACGCCGTTTTCATAGGAACCGCCGTTTGCCGCGTCCCGATAGGAGCAGTTGAACCGGAAGGTATGCTTCCCTTCCATAGCGCTCGGCAGCGCACGAAGATCGAAGGTCACGGTCGTTGATTCGCCTTTTTTGAGACTTTCGATCGTCTGATGATCCTGTACGCCCTTATGGCGAATCGAATCGTCGCCCGAAACATACTGCACCACGACGTTCTTTGCGTCGCGCGTGCCGGAGTTCCGCACGGTCAGCGTAACCGTGAACCCATCGCCGCCGTTGACGACCTCGCTGTATTCGCAGTCGACGATCTCGATCTTCGGCTGCGTGACGTTGATCGTGTACTTGCCTTCCTCGGTATACGAACCGCCGTACCTGTCCTCATAGCTGATCTGAACGGTAAAGACCGCGGCGCCTTCCGTTGCACCCGGCGCGATCCCGAGGTCGAAATCGGCGTCCAGTTTACCTTTGATCGGAAGCGCGTCAAAGAACTTTGCATTCAGATCGCCGCGCAACGCGATCGTGTCCGATTCGGGGATCAGCGATACGCGAATGTTCTTTGCGTCGTAGTTTCCGACATTGCTCATGGAGACGGCAACAGATGCTCTTTCGCCGCCGGATACCTCGTTCGGCGTGATCATGCAGTTCTGAATCAGAATGACCGGCTTCCGCACCGCCATCTGTCCGCCTCCGCCGCCTCCGCCGGTCGACTGTGTCTTCCCGCCGGTGATCTGCACCTGCATGGTGAACGTCTGTTCGGTCGGATCGCCTGCGGGCGTCTTGTACGTCACATGGAGCGCAACGGTATAGGTGCCGTTGTAAAAGGTGCTCTTCAACGGCGCGCTGAACTTGACCAGATATGCGTTCATTCTGCCGGTATTGTTTTGCCCCTGCGTGACGTCATACGGCTGTTCCGTTACATCAAACTGCAGATTGGTCGGCGCAAACGGACCGTCGGAAGGAAACTCCGGTACGACACGGATCGTATTGCCGAGCGTTTTGCCGAGCAGCGGCATGATGAACTGCACCGAACCGTTTGCCTGTACCGGCATATACCCTCCCGCATAGCTTTTGTCCATGCCGGGATACTTCCAGTATGTGTCGATCTTCAGCGGATCGCTCGCTTCGCCGGTCGGTTCCGGCGTTTCCGGCGCTGCCGTCGGCTGCGTTGTCGGCTCCGTGCTCGGCGAAGCGGAAGGTTCCGTACTCGGCGAAGCGGAAGGTTCCGTACTCGGCTCTTCGCTCGGCGGTGCAGACGGCTCCCCGGTCGGCGGTGCGGACGGTTCCTCACTCGGCGGCGCGGACGGCTCCGCGCTCGGCGAAGAAGAGGGTTCCGTCGAAGCGGTCGGTTCCGGTTCATCTCCTTCCGCGATCGCCAGCACCGGCGTCAATGCCAGTATCAGTGCCAGAATCCATGCAAATACTCTCTGTTTCATACCGTTATCCTCAATTCCTGTGTTATAGCATTGTCATGACGCCTGCGTCCATCTCGCAGACCGTGTCGCAAAGGACCTCGATGTCCGCAATGTTGTGGCTCGCTAAAAGGATCGTCCGACCGTCGGTCGCAAGCGATTTGAACAGCTCGCGCATCTCGGCAACACCGTTCTTGTCGAGACCGTTCATCGGCTCGTCAAGGATCATCAGCGACGGATCCTCCATGATCGCCTGCGCAATGCCGAGCCGCTGCCGCATACCCAAGCTGTACTTTCCGACGGGTTTGCTGCTCATCGGATCGAGCCCCACGCGGCGGATCGTATCGGCGATCTGCTTCAGATTGATTTTCCGCTTCAGCGACGCGAGGATTTCGAGATTTTTCAATCCCGAAAGCTGCGGCAGAAACCCCGGCGTTTCGATGATCAGTCCGATGTCCTCGGGGAAATCGACATCCTTGCCGATCTGCTTGCCGTTCACAAGAACCTTGCCGCTTGTCGGCTGCAAAAAACCGCAGATGCACTTGAACATGACGGTTTTTCCGCTGCCGTTGTTTCCGACGACGCCGTGGATCTTTCCCGCCTCGAAGTTGCGGTTGATGCCCTTCAAGACCGTGTCCTGTCCGAACACCTTTACAAGATCGTGTACTTCGATTGCGTTTGTCATAACCGTTTCCTCTCAATACCCTTTATTCCGGTCGATGATCGTTCCATCGACCGCATTGATCGTCAAAAACGAGAGCGAATCCGCCCATTGTTTGTGCCGTTCGAGATCCTCGCCCTCCCTCGGCCAGTAAGGGTGCAGCATGTAGCCCAGAAAATCCCAGACCGGCAGCAGATAGAATTCCTCGGGCGAATCCTTCTTGCGCACGCGCATCATCGAAAGTCGGATATCGGTGATCACGAGCGTTTCGCCCTTGCCGGAATCCGGATCCTCCCAGTCGCCGGTATAATAATGATAGCCGATCTGTTCCTTGAACGTCTCGATGATCTTGTCGAATGACAGCATCTGCACGTTGTCGTTGACGCAGCCGGCGACGCTGTGCATCCCGTCCATACTGATCGAAGCGACCTTGCCGTCGCGTACGCCGACGCAAGCGCGGTACTGTCCCGGTATATATACGCTGTAATCCCGTTCCGGCTCCATGCCGGTCTCCTCCACATAGTTCATCAGATCGTCCGAGCCGTGCCACGACTGAAAATCATAGAACGGCAGTCCGTCCACCGTGTACCAGAGCTGTACCAGAAGTCCGGTCGCCGGATAGTCGACGTCGCTTGCCTGCCAGTCGGAATCGCCGCTCGGCTGCACGCTTTTCGTGCAAAATGTTCCGACATTGAGCCGTTTCAGTTCTTCTTCGGCGAGCGACACCGCCGCACGCTCCGCGTCGGTCTGCGGTTCGATCGTAACCGCATCGCGATAATTCACCGTCGAATTGGTGTTCATTTCGCAGACCGGCTGCGTCTCGTCGCCATATTCAAAGCTGTATGCCGAGAATGCGACCCGCTTATAATGTGCGGGCTGATCCGTATTCGCATAAAGCGTAATGTACGTCGCCTTCTCGCCGCGCCCTTTCGCCAGCGAGCCGTCCCATTCGAGATGCTCCCAGTCCTCCGGCGCGTTCCGATACTGTTCCATCGCACTTTGAAGCCCTCTGTTATCCGCTTCAAGCATGATCTTGCGCAGGTCGCTGTCCTCGATCGCGTCGTCACGCTGCAATTTCTTCTGATGGTATTCGATTTGCTCCTGTATCTGCCACTTGCGCCAATACTGTCCGTCCTTGATATTCACCTTGAACGGACGTTCTTCGCCGAGGTATCGAAGGATCAGCGCTTTCTGCTGCGTCTCGGAAAACGGCACGTCAAACGTCGCAGTATAGACGCCGACCTTCTCGGTATCGGGCACATGCACGTCCGCGTCGATCTGCACCTTCAACGTATCAAAGGGGACCTTCCTCGAGAACTCCTCCTCGGTATAGTGCGCAGGCGCGCCGAGCCGCTCGGCAAGCGTGACGTGCGGGGCGCTCTGCGTCTCGCCGCCCGGTTCCCCGTTTGAATTCACAGCCGCTCCTCCCGCAAGCGGTTCCGGCGTTCTTAACAATACCGCGTCCGTGTCGGTATCGCGCTTGCTGATGACAAACTCCTGTTCCGGTGTGGGGACGCAGGCAAGCAGCGCGAGCGATAAAAGAATGATAAGCAAACGTTTCATTTCGATCTCCTTAATACCCGTTCTCCGGATCGATGACAGTGCCGTCGATCGCGTTGATCATCAGCAACGGATTGCCGGAATTGTATCGAATCGGCTGCGGAATACCCGGATAATTCCCTTCGCCGAAGACGCACCAGACCGGTGCAAGGAGCGCGCGCTCCATTTCGTTCGGTTCGGCAATGCGAACGAGACCGAGCTCGACGCGTGAGATCGTTACGCTGCCGTTCTGCTGCCAATCATTCGCAAGACACCGGTTCAGCTGTTGCTTCGCAATCGTTTCAATCTCTTCAAACGGCAGCAACGGGCAATTTTCGCTCACAACTTCCGTCACCTTTAAGGGTTCCTGCCATACGAGCATCAAAACGCCTTCATCGTTAACCGCTGCAACGATCAGTTCGCGGTTCCACAACGGGGCATAGGATCCGCCTTGCATCTCGACATCTTCTCCGGCCGTAGAGGTTGAGAGATACATCCCCGCTGCACTGCCGTAATAAACCGGACAAAGCTCGACAATGTATGCTTCTTTCAAATGAAAGTCTGAATCGGCGCCGGACGTATCGCTGCGGTTATCGTCCCAATAGACGCCGTTCACCGCCGTCCGGACGAACGGGTCAAGCAGTGCCTGCACCGATGCGATCGCCTGATCCGGCGTCATGGATGCTCCCGGATGTGCAGTGTCGTATTGAGATGGATCGATCGTCTCTATATCACCGTAATACCATGAAGAATTCCATTCACTGGCTTTGGTGTAATGAAGCTGCCAGAAATGCGGCTCCTCCTGCCCGACGTCAAGTACGGTAAAATCGCAGTCGCGAAGCTGATCGTCATACGGACCCGCAACAACGGTAGTCTGTACGTCGATCCTGCCGTCCCACACCGGATTCGGTACGGGATCGTCTGTATCGGGCAGCGTGCGATAGAGTTCCTGCAGCGCCTGCAGTTTCTCGCGCCACATCGGAAGCAGTTCGTTTTCGATTTCTTCTTCGGTATAATCCTTCCATATCTCGCTCTTGCGCTCGGTGTCGTTCAGAACTTCCATTAGCCCCTCAATCTGTTTGGCGACGTCCTTTTTGGTACGCTGCGGAACGGATTCATAGACCGTATCGGCATGCATCAGCGCCTTGCAGATCGCAAGATTGTCCGCAGCCCCAAAGCCGCGCCGCTCACAGCGAAGAAGCGGAAAGCCGCCGTCGGAAAGAACACGGATCGGCGCGTCGGCAGTGATATGCACGTTTCGGGTCTCGGTCGTAAAATCCCATTCAAGCCGCCCCGGCATCTGATCCCTGACGGACGTCTTCGCGCCGTCCGGTTCGTTCGCATTTGCGTCACGGACCGTATCGATCATCGCCACGGTGTCCTTCTGCTTCACCGCGTCCTCCTCCGGCGTGGGCACGCAGGCGAGCAGCATGGCAAGAGATAAAAGAATGACAAGTACTCGTTTCATGCTGCGGCTCCTTTCTCAATAGCCAATGATCCTATTCACTATAGAACCGTCTGTCGCATTGACGGTCAGATATACCCTTCCTGCCTGTGTTTCGGTGCGCACGTTATCCCCGTTGGTTTTATAACCGGTTTTATTGGAATACTGCTCATCCATATGACCGTAAAAATCCCATACGGGAACCAGCTCGTATGCAGCGGAAGCTTTCCTTGAAATAACAAGTGCATATCCGAGTTCTATCCGATCAATAACTAATATTTCCGATTCCGGAAGAGTATCCGGATATAGTCTGTTGCATACAGAAAAGTACGTGCCGTATGCGATATGCCGATTGAATTGCTGCATGATCTCGTCCACGGAAAGCATTTCCGACGACGCCTGCAGCTTTTCCATAATTCGGTATTGACAAGCTCCCTTCCAGACCGCCCCGACAACGCCTGTTTCATCCACATAAACAAACAGCGCGCTTTGCGGTTTTACCTCGTTGAACTGTGTTTCGGGATGCGTATTCGACCAGTTCAGTTCGTTCTCCATATAGGAAACATCCGCATAGTTCAAAGGGGTGGATTCGATCACGGGAATATAAAGGTAAGTATATACGCCTTCAAACATCCATTGCGTAAACGACAACTGCATGTTGATGAACGTGTCCGTTCCACGCTCCGCAAGTCTGAAATCGACGCCGATAATTTCGGACACAAACGCATCGGCATAGTTCTGCCCTTCCGAAAGCGAAATCGAGGGCTGTGCTTTGGCCCTCTGATACAGACGGGCTGCCGCGTTGTTCATCTGAAATGCCGGTGTGCCGAGCACCTTGCCGGAAAAGAAGCTGATCTCATCTGCAACGCTGCCGTAAAGATGCATGATGATCCGATCCGGCATGACGTCCTCCGTCTCTGCAAAGAGCTGCATGTCTCCAGAAAACCCTCGACCGGCAGCGAATTCGCCGTCAAGGTGAACCGGTGCATCCGCCAAGCCGGCTTGCAGCGTTTGTACCTGCTTCAACAATGCGTCCTTTGCATAGCTGGCGTCGTCAGCGTCATATACGACCCCGTTCACGGTAATCGCATCCCACAGCGGATTGCTTTCATCCGTCAGATTCGTGTAATATTGCATCTGCTGCTTGATATTCTCCTGTGTTATCCCGTTGCCGGAACAGCCGGTTTTCCACCGCTCCACAGGTCTGCATGCCGAAAGAAAGGAAACGATCGTCTCATTGGAAAGCGGTTCCGGTGCAACTACCAGACGCGGATTGTCCGATACGCCCGGCGCAATCACGTCGGCGTCAACGATCACGGTTGTCAGAACGTCATACTTTTTTAATTCCTCTGTCGATAAAGCGCCGTTCTGATATAATGCTTTC
>JAEEGH010003573.1_pt1 | contig 40723 bp, 28 predicted proteins | sample 9134181 | NCBI WGS metagenome assembly JAEEGH01 (sample SAMN16246544, study PRJNA631951) | gut metagenome | biome: gut microbiome; feature: rumen; material: DP-attached | host: Bos | place: Iran: Karaj | collected 2018-10 | reverse complement strand
CAAAAACCTACCCTCTTAATCATGTAGGCGCGAAGATTTATTTTGATGCCACAGTCTCAGACGAGGGCTCTGGATACAAGCAGCTTACAATAAATGAAACTCTTATAAAAACTGTAAATGGAGCTGGAGCTACTGGTGCCCAAACTTATTCTACTACAGTTCAATTCAATGAGGATGATTTTGCCGATACAATTAGTCAAACTCCTTCAAATCATAGCTATACCTTCATGACTACAATGGACGGTCTTATTCAACTTGATTTTGTTTTTGAAGATTATGCAGGTGCTAAGACGACCAAAAGCTGGTATGTAATCAAGGATACTTTGATCGAATCATCATCAGTTTTTAATTCTCGATATTCTGATCAATGGGTAACGAGTGGCTATGTAACTGACTCTACCACAAATGAAAGAATGTATTATACAGAAGATAAAAATCAGATAAGAAAACGGATTACAGACTCAAATGGAAAGGTAACAGAAGTATTTAATTTTAATAACTCAACAGATATTTACTTAAAAACAAATACTTCTTTCAAATCAGAATTGACATATGAGATAAAATGGGGATATTCAAATTTACTTGGAGAGACAGCTACAAAACAAAGCAATGTAAATATAGAGTTTACGAGAGATGCAAAAAAGGACTGCTTTGTTCGAGAAATATGTTGGGATGATGTTGGTAATATAACATATATAAATCGTGTAATTCCTAAAAAAGTTACTATTATCGACTATTACTATGATAATAGTAAGTCCTCTTTGCTTTTTAACTTTACGGATTCAGATTCATTTGCTTCCAAAGTTTCGAACTATAATGCGACTGCTTTTAATTATTTTGTGGTTTATACTTATCAAGAAAATTTAGATTCAGATGTTTCTGGATTTCGTTCCGACTATCAATCATATATAAAATATTTTCAGCTAAAACATAATAAAATCAGTGCAAGCACTTTTAAGCCTGCTGGTATATATAAAATTTATATAATTCCTGTGTTTACCTATACAGGAGAAGCTTATTTGGGGGCTTTGTCCGAACCTTTAGGAATTCAAATAAAATATGAAAATGGAAACCAAGTGATTTCACAAATTACAGAAAGTTCTCAATCAACGCTAAGCTTTCCTGATACTATATCATATGAATTGAAACCAGCTGTTAAGAACGCAGGCAGCAGAGATATTGTTGTGACCCCTCCTTCTGGTATGACAGATGAGTATACTTATGGTGTAAAATACAATATTCAAAATGATACTAAAATACAATACGCAGATTTCACTTTTTCAGTAAAAAGTGGTTATATATATGATATTTATCTTTTTGCAAAAAATAATAAGACAGGTGAAATATATACATCTACAAGTCCTTGTAATGCAACAATTGATGCTAGGGATGATAATATTTCCCCTTCAGATTTAAGTAACTGGTTTTTTTATTTTGGTTCATATCCTAATAGAATACGCTTGTTAAAAAATTTGAAAAATGGTTTTGGAACAGAAAATAAGGGGTTGTTTCCAGAAGATGAAGGCTCGGCGGGTCTAGTAAAACAAAATGACTTAGTTGTTTTAGATTATTACATTAGACGGAATAATACGAATAATAATAAAAGTATTTCATTTATACAGCGAGCAGATTTGGAGAATATGGTAGGACAGCATGCATATTTTTCAGAAGATGAAGATTTAGTAGATTTGGCATGGGATAACTTTGCTGAAGGTTATTATACTATTGCAATAGACTTAAAAGATAAAAATGAAAATGAGAGAATTGCATGCTCGAATATCTGTAATATAGTAAATCCTATAATTCCTAAAATGTTTATTGTAGATGGTTCTTCTCTAAAATTGAATGGAATAGAAGGAAGCTATGGAAAATACTTTTATCTTTTAAACGATAAATGGAAAAATCTACGTGAATTCCAGTTTTCTAAAAATGGAGGCGGTACAACAGTTGCTTGCGATGAAGTACAGAATCAAGTATTTGTGGAGGCAAGTTACAGTACTATTGATGCTTCAGGATATGGTGGAGATTTTAAAAGTACATTGTATTCTTATTTTTGCCCTTCATATGAATTAAAAAGTGATGAACAAAAAGCTCAAGTTTGCAAAAGTAAATCTGTAATTCCAGGCCTCGGTGGTGCATATCAGGTTTATTACGACGCACCATGCTTTGCTCACACAATGGTATTCCCAACAGATATGCTGGGCGACCTGGACGCGAAGCTTGCCGAGGCCAAAGATATTGACCCAGCCGTTGATGACGAAACCTACATCAAAGCCATCTGGGAAACAAAAGGCCGCGAGTACGGCTTAAAACTTATCAACAGCTCCTGGCTGGATAGTGCCTCAACCGCCACCTATACAGCCCCAGTCAGCGAGATTCCATCCGGCTATTCATACGTGACTATTTTCCACTTTGCCGACGGCACAAGCGTAATGAGTGAGGTGAAGCAGAAGTAGTTTTTAAGGGGTGTTTTGCGATTTCGATTCTACACCACAGCATATTTTTATGTGTGATTTTGGCGCTGGATTAAAAGACACGCTTTCACGGAAGGAGAATTAAATGACAGTAGATATGTCAACTTTTGGAGAGATGCTTATGTCGAGACCTGCAGGTCGAGAGGCTTTTCTTGGGGCCTCAGCATATCTTTTTAGAGATTTAAAAGACAATGATATTATTTCTCTTGATTTTGCAAAAGTAAAAGTTCTTGCACCATCGTGGGCGGACGAATTCATCACAGGACTCAAATCAAACTTTCACGTAAAAATTGAATATAAGAATACAGATAATGAATCTGTTTCTGCATCATTGAAGACAGTGCTTGAACCACTTGATGTAACTAAGTACCAGCGGGCCATCTGAAAACAGAACCCCTTTTTACATGTATATATAGAAAAAATCCCCTGTTTCTGCTAGACTTCCCTGAGTTTAATTTTCAGGAGTCATCGTGACATATTTTTTTGAAACTTACGGCTGCGAAATGAATATTGCAGAATCTGCTGCAGTGGAAAATCTCTTTATCAGCCGCGGCTGGTCTAAGGCCGAAAAGCCGGAGCTTGCTGACGTTGTAATAATCAATACGTGTTCTGTCCGGGGCTCTGCTGAAAACCGTATTTTCGGACGTCTGGGCTATTATTCAGGCGTAAAAAAAATCCGCCACAAAGAGCCCGGCGCAAAAACCCGTTTTGAAGAAATGCAGCCTGCCGTAAAATATGTTGAAGAACACGGCGTTGTTCCTTTTTATGTTGTTTTGATGGGCTGTATGGCAGAGCGTCTTCTGGACAGCGTAAAAAAAGATTATCCGGTTATTGATTTTGTCGTAGGAACTTTCGGTAAATACAAGTTTGGCGACATTATTACTGCCATAGAAAATCACGACAAACCTTTTGACATTAAAGAAGAAAGTGAATATACCTTCCCTAAAATCAGCTATGAGCAGGAAGCTTTTTCAACCTTTGTTCCGATCATGCACGGCTGCAATAATTTCTGTACTTACTGTATCGTTCCTTATGTGCGCGGAAGGGAAGTGAGCCGCCCGGCAGAGCAGATTCTGGCAGAAATTGACTATCTTTCAGGACGCGGTGTAAAGGAAATTACCCTTCTGGGACAAAACGTAAATGCCTACCGCTGTAAGGATGAAACTGCAGAGGGCGGGGAATTAAACTTTCCTAAGCTTCTTAAAAAAATCAGCCGCCACCTTGATGAAACATCCTCTTCCATAAAGTGGATTCGTTTTGAGTCCTCAAACCCGAATGATTTTTCTGATGAATTAATCGAAATGATTGCCCGCGACAAGCACGTATGCCACGGCTTTCATATCGCAGCCCAGCACGGAAATTCCGAAATTCTCCGCCGCATGAACCGCAAAAATACGCGCGAAGAATTTATTGAACTTGTAAAAAAACTCCGTAAGGCAATTCCTGATGTTGAACTTATAACAGACTTAATGGTGGGCTTTCCGGGAGAAACAGAAGAGCAGTTTGAAGATATTCTTTCGTTCATGGAAGAAATAAAGTTTGAAAGTGCCTTCATGTATTATTACAATCCGCGCGAAGGAACTCCTGCCGCAAAGTATCCGGATCAGATTCCGGTTGAAGTAAAGAAAGCGCGCCTGCAGAAAGTGATTGACCTTCAGCTTAAACATACCGGCCAGGTGATGAAGAGCCGCCTCGGAAAAACAATTGAAGTTTTAGCCGACATTGTAAGTCGCGACGACGAAACAGAACTTTTAGGCAAAACAGAACAGAACGAACGCGTAGCCTTTAAAGCCGACAAAAAATTAATCGGCACCTTCGTAACAGTCCGCCTCGAATCATTGAGCGGCAACACATTTAAAGGTATAATGATCGAATAAACTGCCCAGCGAGTTAAGTAAGAAGCGAAAGGGGGATATATGCCATTTAAACTTATTGGAATTATCATTCTGCTTGTTCTTGTTACAATTTTTTGTGGATTCAATCTCGGCGACGCGTATCGCTGCGACATCAACTTTGTATTTGTAACACTGCACAAAATTCCTGCCTTTTTGACAGTCCTGATTTCTTTCTTTGCAGGTGTGCTCGTAATGACTCCTTTTACATTCATCAAAAAGAGAATGTCAAAAGAAGAAATTGAACAGGCCGCCGAAAAGCAAAAACAGCTTGAATTAAGGAAGGCTCAGAAAGAAGAGCGTGCAAAAGAAAAGGCCGCTCAGAAAGAAAAAACTCTCGCCGAGCATGCGGCAAAAAAGGCCGAAAAGGAAACTCAAAAAGCACAGAAAGAACAGAAAGCACAGAAGCAGAAGGCAAAAGATGCCGCTAAAAAAGAAGAAAAAACTTCTCCAAATGATGTTCCAAAGGTTGACGGAGGCTCGTCAAACTGATGAAAAAACTCGCATCCCTGCTCTGTTCACTTTTTATTGCATCTGCGTTGAGCGCACAGACTGCACAGACCGCACAAACCGCACTTTCGCTTGCTAAGGAAAGCGCAAAAAAAGACACGATTGATCAGAGTATCCAGTACTTAAAAAAGCAGATTCCTTCTTTGACGGCTGCTTCCGACAAAAGAAGCGCATGGGCATTTTTAGGAAGCGTCCAGGAGCAGAAGGGCTTGTATCAGGATGCGCTTAACTCGTACGCAAGTGCTGCGGCAATCGCTGCAGGTGATGCAGAAGGAATGCCAAAAAAAACGAGCGAACAGCTTGTAATCGACGCAGTAAGATGCGCCTTAAGTTTTGGAGATTATAACTCTGCCCAGACTTATTTGAATTCTCCGGTGCGCTCCTCAAAAAACAATCAGATTATTGCATACGTAAAACTGTACGAGCAGTGGTGCGTCTTGTGCCGTTCAACAAAAATCAGCGACACGACAGAATCCGTTGCCATGCTCAAAACTTATTCAACCCTTGAATCTATGAAGCCGGTCTGCCCGCAGGTTTTGCTTACTTTGTGGCACATCACAGGCGAAAAGTCCTATTCAGACAGGCTTAAAAATGAATACCCAAAATCGCCGGAAGCTGCAATCGTTAAAGGTCAGGCACAGACTCTGCCGGCGCCATTCTGGTATTTTGTTCCACGCTCTTCCACATCAACACCGGATGTTGAACTTACAGGCACTGTCGTAGAAAAAAAGGAAAATTCAACAAAAGACAAGGCGGCTTCGGACAAAACTGCTTCGGACAAGACGGATTCAACTAAAAAGACCGCCCCTGAAAAAACAGCCGAAAAGCAGGAAAAAGTTGTACGCCAGCAGCTCGGACTTTTTAAAGACAAGTCAAACGCACAGGGCCTCGTAGACCGTCTCAAGGACAAAGGTTTTACGGCCACCATCACCAGCGAAGTCAGACCGAGCGGCACAACTTACTACATTGTAGCCGTGGATGAAAATTCAAAGGGCACAATGGGCGACGAGCTCCGCACAGCGGGCTTTGAGTGCTACCCGGTTTTTGAATAGAATCCGGCCCTTTATTGTACAAACAGTCTTTTTTCAATATAATCAGAGAACTATGTCACAAAGAAACGAAAAAGAACTTTGCCACTGGGCTGACCAGCAGGCAGAACGCATTATTAAAGCCAAGGGAGACAGAGATTCTTACACTTGTGCTTCTGGTATTACTCCGTCGGGAACAGTTCATATCGGTAACTTCCGCGAAATTATCACCGTAGATTTAGTTGTTCGTGCACTTCGCGACCGCGGCAAGAATGTACGCTTTATTTACTCATGGGACGACTACGATGTATTCCGTAAGGTTCCTGCAAACATGCCAAAACCTGAAGTTCTCGAAAAATACCTGCGCTATCCGATTACTATGGTTCCGGATACCTTTGACCGTGACGAAAACTATGCCCGTCACCACGAAAAAGATATCGAAAACCAGCTTCCGCGCGTTGGTATTCATCCGGAATTTTTGTATCAGGCAAGCCGCTACCGCGCAAACCGCTACACAGAAGGCATGAAAATCGCAATGCAGAAACGCGATGTTATCAAAAAGTGCCTCAACGAATACCGCGATGATGAACACAAAATGAAGGACAGCGACGTTTACTGGCCTGTTGCCGCATTCTGCTGCAAATGTAACAAAGACGAAACAGAAATCCTCGAATATGACGGCGAATACGGAATTACATACAAATGTAATGCCTGCGGCCACGTAGAAAAGGGTGACCTCCGCACTTCAAAAGAATTCAAACTCGGATGGCGTGTAGACTGGCCGATGAGATGGAACGAAGAAAAGGTTTGCTTTGAACCTGGCGGAAAAGACCATATTTCTCCGGGCGGTTCATACGATACAGCAAAACTCGTTTCTAAACAGCTTTACGGCTGGGACGCTCCTGTAACAATGAAGTATGACTTTGTAAAACTCAAGGGAGTTCCTGGAAAGATGTCTTCTTCAAAAGGAAAGGTTATCTCTCTCGTAGATGCTCTCGAAGTTTATCAGGGCGAAGTTCTCCGCTATATTTTTGCTTCAAACAAAGTTGATCATGAATTCTCAATTTCGTTCGACCTGGATGTTTTGACATTGTACGAAGCATACGACAGAACAGAACGCCTCGTTTGGGGAGTTGAAGAACCAAAAGAAAAGGATCCAGCAAAACGTGAACAGCTTCTGCTCCGCGAAAAGCGCCTCTACGAATTGAGCCAGATTGACGGCATGCCAAAAGTAATGCCTTACCAGGTTCCATTCCGTCTTTTGACAACTCTTCTCCAGACTTACTCAGGAGATGTTGATGCAGTAATCGCTTCTCTTGGTGACGTAAAACCAGAACAGGAAGAAACACTCCGCCGCCGCTGTGCATGCGCATGGTACTGGATTACAGAAAGTGCTCCGGACTGCGCTCCTGATATGTGCTTTACAATCCGCAATGACGGCAGCAAGTCAGATGATATTACAGGCGACATGCTTACAGCTGTAAAACGCGTAAGAGACGAAGTTGTACCAAAGATTGGAACTTTTGCAACTGACCGTGACTGCCAGCAGGCTATGTACGACATTGCAACTGAACTTGGTCTGGACGCAAAATCGCTCTTTACAGCCCTTTATCATGCGATTATCAATAAAGACCAGGGCCCGCGCCTTGCAAACTTTATGAAGATTATCGGTAAAGAAAAGCTTTCTAAGATTTTGAGCGTATACTGATACAGAACAAAGCGATTAAATAGGGCAGTGCCAGAAGTAAACTTGAAGGAACTGCCTGAAAGGTTGTAAAGTTCTGAATATTTGTCGCTGCAAACTGCGCGATACTAAAAATGAACACGGCTGCGATTGTAAGGGCCGTGTTTTTTTTGCCCAAAAATACTGCCGCAAGTGCAAGCCATCCTGTTCCGCTTGCAATGTTTGGGACAAAGGCCTGCAGACGGTTTGTCAAAACACAGCCGCACGCACATCCGCAGAATGCGGCGATGGTCAAAGCCATAAGTTCAAGGCGGCTGGTGTCAACTTTCTGTATTTTAAGAAGGGCCTTGTCCGTTCCGGTGATTCTAAGCTTTAGACCGGTGTTTGTTGCATGTAAAAATGCGACGAGAACTGCACTTATTGAATAGGAAGCGGCGGCGGTCACGAGGCGGATTAAAAATATATTCTGAGTTTCGCAGGTCTGTTGTAAAACTCCACGGCTTTTGAATATCAAAAAACTGAATAAACTTATGAGGGCGCCGGATAAAAGATTCAATGCGAGGTAAACGATAAATTCGTTTGAATTTGAAGACAAAACTGCCCTGAAAATAATCCTGAATAAAACTGTCACAAAAATAAGCGCAAGAACGGCGCCTGCGATTCTTGAAGAAGCTGCGTGGGTAAAGGCAAAACATGCAAAGGCGCCTGCATTGATAATTCCTTCCATAAAGAGGGCTGAGTGACCGCTTCTTTCGCTGATCAGGGCTCCGATTGAAGCAAGTAAAAGAGGCGCAGAAAATATCAGAAACGATATTATTGATTCAACAGAAAAACTCATTTTACCTTCCTCAATGCAATCAGTAAGAAAATTACTCCCTGGAAAAGCGACGGCAGATCAAAGCCGAACGTATTCTGCAAAGTCAAGTTTTGTGCAAAAGTAAAAATCAGACTGTAAAAAAGCGAAACAAAAATTATCACGACAGGATTTGATTTTGACAAAAGTGCGATGCTCAATGCGTTCCAGCCGGCTCCTGCGTAAAAGCCTGAGTGACAGGTGTAATAAGTTCCTGTGATGGCAAAAAAGCCCGCAAGACTGTGGAGTGCTCCGCACAGGCATAACGGAATGCTCACCCTGCTGAATTTTGAGTAGCCACTGTAAACTGTAAAGTCCGGGGCAATCCCGTACAGATAGATTTTTTTTCCAAAATAAGTTTTTTTAAGGACGAGCGCCGAGAAAATGCAGATTGCAACGGCAAAAAAAGCGCTTATATTAAGGCTTGATGGCGGTAAAAGATTCCACAAATGCATGCTGCCGGGAATAAATTCTGTGCACAGAAGATTACCTTCCTTTGTGCGCAGCGGGCCTGCGATAGCCCCGTCAATCAGCGGAATCAGCGCAGAACTGAGCAGAAATGTTGTTAAAAGTTCATCGGCGCCCTTGTGGAGTTTTAACAGTGCGCAGAGAAAATTAAAAAGGACGCCGCACAAAACCGCTCCAAGCATTGCAGCGGTAATAACTGCCCAGGCCGGCATAAGAGTTGTGCGTACAAGAAAGTTTATAAAAATTGCGCCTGTAAAGCCTCCGAGATAAATCTGACCTTCGCCGCCGAGATTTACCTGGCCGTTTTTGAGGGCAAAGGCTGCTCCGGAAGAGGCAATCATCAAAAGAGAAGCATAATTCAACATGTTGCCAAAAAAGTAGAGGTTCAACTTAAAACTCCTTTTTGCAAAATGTAAATTTTATCAGTGTAGACAGTCGGAAACTCTGTGGAACTCAAAACGAGGACTGTCTTTCCGCCGTACGAAAGTGAACGCAGTCTCCGGCAAAAGGCCTGGGCAGATGCCTGGTCCAGCCCCTGCAGAGGTTCGCTCAAAATTATAAGTTTTGGATTGAGTGAAAGTTCCCTCTCGAGGATAAGTTTCTGGAGCATTCCGCCGCTCAAAGTGTCGGTCAATTCCTGGCTGCCTGTGTTGACACGCGCCCTGTTTATGATTGAATACGCAAAACCGTCGTCATCTTTTTTCTGATGAATGCAAAGCATCTGGCATACGGTCAGGTTCGGGTTTGAAGAAAGGTAAAGTTTGTCTGATGACACGAGTGCAACGGAGTTTTTTCCGAGACTGTTTCTGATTTTTTTGGGCGAGGCCCCGCACCAGAAAAGGTTTTTGTGTACAAGGTGCCTTCCCCGTCTGAAAGTGATTTTTCCGTGGATTGAATTATTACTCATTCCCGTCAGCAGCCGCTCAAGGGTTAAAAGCCCGTCGTCGCTCGAGCCCTGAATCAAAGTAACTTTTCCGCGTTCAAGGGCAAAGCTTGCGTCGATTATTTTTGGTTCATTCAGCGGGCTTGATTTTAAGTGCTCGTACTGGACCAGATAATCTGCGCTGCGCGTTCTTGGCGCGCTTAAAAGCGGATTTGTTGAATTTGTATTTTCTTCGTTTGCAAGAAAAGCAAAGCGGTTGCGTTCAAAATCGCGGCTGTTTTCGTAGCGTTCTGCGATTCTTCCGCGCTCGAGGACGGTGATTGTGTCGGTGTAAAGTTCTGCTTCGCTCATGGAGTGGGTGATAATTATGATATTCAGGCCCCTGTCGGCAAGAGGGCGGAGGTTTGCGTAGAGAGTGCGTTTTTCCTGCCAGTCCAGACGGCTTGCAGGTTCATCAAGAATTAAAATCTGCGGGTCGTAAACGAGTTTTGACAAAAGGGCTGCAAAAAAACGCTCGTCGGCTCCGCAGTTGTAAATGCGCTTTTTGAGATTTAAATCAGGACACCATTTTGCGCAGAGCTCGGAGATTTTTGCCTTTATCTGGCGTTTTGAGAGACGGCTGTTATTGCACAGGTAAATATTCTGGAGAATTGTGAGTTCATTTGCCAGAAGGGGAGTCTGGTCTATTTTTGCGACACCAGGATACTGTTCAATTATGTTTGCAAGAGTGGTTTTTCCGGCTCCGTTTTCTCCGAGAATGGCGTTGATTTTGCCGCTTTCAAAGGTAACGGAGATGTTTTTTAAGACTTCTTTGGCTCCAAACGATTTACTTATGTTTTTAAGTTTAATGTCCATTTCCGTATTAAATTTCGGAATTTTTGAGCTCTGTCTTTACCTGTTCAATCTTTGCGCGTACTTCTTCTGAGTTGGCCCTGATGTAGTTTTCGTTGTCAGTTACAAATTCAAGATATCCGTCTGAGAGTGTTCCGATTGTTTTTACGGAACCCCACTGAGTTTCGCCCTTTAAAAATTCAAAAGTAGACTCGTAAGCAGCCTTATCGTGAACAATTTTTGTGCAGCTGATTATTGTCATCGGAGCCTTGTCAAAAGCGTCTTCGTCAAACCATACGAGTTTAAGGTTTCGTTCGCGGGCAGTTACGATAACGCCCTGGCTTGCTCCACCGCAGATCGGAAGAATTACATCCACGCCCGCGTCAGCGAGAGAGCGTGCAAGTTCTGCGCCTTTTGAAGCGTCGTACCAGTTTCCGATAACCCTGAAAAATGTGCGGCACCACGGATTTGCCTTTTTGGCGCCCTTTTCAAAGTATGGGTAGAGAATTTCGTTCATTACCGGATATTCCTGGGCGGCGATAAGACCGACCTTGTTGTTTTTTGTTGAAAGGCCTGCCATGTAACCGCTTAAATAACTCTGGTATTTCTGGTTGTAGTTTACGGTGCTTATCTGGTCATTGTCTTCGCAGAAGGCATCAAGGAGAATAAATTTCTGGTTTGGAAAGTTCTTTGCAACCGGCTTGCAAAGTTCAGGCATTGAAGGGTTGGAAGAAATGATTACATCGTATTTTCCGCTTGCAGCAAGGGCAGTGATTCCCGGCTGCCACTGCGACTGGGTTGTGCCTGCTTCAACTACTGTAAGCTGAACCGGATCGGAGTTGTCCATATTCCACTCGTTGACCGCTTTCTGAACGCCTTTTACAACGTCGGCGTAAGTTGGGCTGTCCGCTATAATTCCCGGAACATATACTGCGATGCGCTGTCCGCCTGTGCGTGAGCACGAAAAACTAAAAATACAGATAAAAACTGAACAAATGATTTTGATATATTTATTGAACATAATGATTACCTTCTTCCTATAATTATAACAGAGTTAAAAAATTCTACAACTTGAATTCAAGCCCTTCAAACGCGATAATAAACTTATGAAGCGTTGTGTCATTGTTGGCGGAGCCCGGATCCGGGACTACGGTCGAGTCAAATCCTATCTCAGAAAAGACGATTTTTTTATTTACTGTGACGGCGGACTCAACCACAAAGATTCTCTGGGTTTTGAAGCGGATCTGGTGACAGGCGATTTTGATTCATTCAATTTGCAGAACGCTCCGGCCGGAGTTGAACTCATAAAGCTTCCGACACACAAAGACGACACCGATGTGTTTTTTGCCGCAAAAACTGCCCTTGAACGCGGTTTTACCGACTTTGTTCTGGTGGGCGTTACGGGCGGGAGACTTGACCACACAATGTGCAATTTGTCCGTGCTTTTGTATTTGTTTGAGAATAAAAAAAATGCCTTTGCAGTCGATGACTATTCAATTATAAAAATCGCAGGTTCCTCTGTTGAATCCATCCCGGACAGTTTTTCATATTTTTCGCTGATGTGCATCAATGGACCTGCAAAAAATGTGACGATAAAAAACGCAGAGTACCCGCTTGATAATGCCGCAATCGTGCCTTCCTACCAGTACGCAATAAGTAACCGCGTGCTAAAGGGAAAGACTTCGACAGTGACTGTCGGAGAGGGCCAACTTTTGCTTATAAAGGTATTTTGATATAATAAAAGAATGAATCAAATTTCTGACATCAAACAATATGCAAAAAGCCACCAGGTTCCGATTATGCAGGACGGTGGAATCGATTTTATCTGCAATTACATAAAAACTCACGATGTTCACTCGGTTCTGGAAATAGGAACTGCAATCGGCTACTCGTCTATTCGTTTTGCAAAAGCTACTGACGACGTAAAAGTAGTTACTCTTGAACTTGATCTTGACCGCTACATCAAAGCCCGCCAGAACATCAGCGACAACGGACTTGAAGATAAAATTACCGCAATCAATCAGGATGCGCTCAAGTTTCAGACAGACCAGAAATTCGATTTGATTTTTATAGACGGCCCAAAAGCCCAGTACATCCGTTGTTTTGAAAAATTCAAGGATAATTTGAGCGAACGCGGTGTAATCATTTCTGACAATCTTTCGTTCCACGGAATGGTAGAAGACCAGAGCCTTACGCACAACTACAGCACGATCAAACTGGTGCGCAAAATCAAAAAATATGTTGATTTCTTAAAAAACAACGTTGAATTTTACACGGAGTTTTATCCTTTTGGTGATGGAATCAGTGTTTCCTGCCGGTCAAAAAAAATCGACAAGGAACAGATTTTTTCTGCAAAACTTCCGGATTCAAAACTTGATATCGGCCTCATAGCATTTGACCTGGACGACACATTGTTAAATTCAAACCTCAAAATAAGTCCGCGCACCATAAAAGCGATTCAGGACTGTACTAAAAAAGGAATTTACATTGTTCTCTGCTCGGGCCGTGCCGAAAACGCGATTCTGCCGTTTGTAAGACAGCTTGATATTGCAGGCAGCCAGTACGGCCGTTACCTGATAGGAATCAACGGCGCAAGCATTCTGGATTTGCACACACGACAGCCGGTTTACGAACAGAAACTTGGTTCAGGAATTCTGCGCCTGGTTCATAAGGAAGCAGACGCGCGCGGAATGGGATGTCATGTTTGCGACGCGGACACAATTTACGCAGACCGTGACACAGAGTGGACAAGAAAGGACAGCATTTTATGCGGCCTGAATTTTAAGGTAGTTCCTGATTTTGATGAATTTATGGAAAAGGGCCACCCTAAGATTCTCGTTCCGGCTCCGGAAGAAGAAGTAGCAGAATTCCTCCCAGAATTAAAGGCAAAACTGCAGGGCAGGGCAGATGTTTTTACAAGTAAGCCCTTCTTTCTGGAAGTAATGCCGCACAACTGCGGAAAGGGCCAGGCAGTTTTGTGGCTTGCAGACAAACTTGGAGTTCAGCGCATAAAGACAATGGCATTTGGCGACAGCTTTAATGATGAGTCCATGCTCACCATGGTTGAATACGGAGTTGCCATGAAAAACGGCCAGGAGCACTTGAAGGAAGTTGCCCGCTTTGTAACCCGCGCCACAAACAACGAGGACGGAATCGCAGACTTTCTGGAAACCTGGGTACTGTAAAAAGACGATAACAAAACATTTACAATTTTCTCAACAGCCTTGTTTAAACATGACAATATAATAATTGTGTATTAAAATTAGATTAAAATTGTTTTAAGCGAGGCTTTGTCATGATTAAATACTTGTCATTTGTGGGGGGGGTAAAACCCTAAAGGCCCTTTTATTTGCTGCCTGTGCAGTTCTGCTCGTATCCTGCGACAACTTTCTGAATGGAGAACTTCAGAAAAAAGAACTGGAGGAAATGCTTGCATATAACGAGAGTGTATATGCTGAGGTTGAAATCAGTGCAAATGCATCGGCGGTAAAAACTCTTGTTCCTGCCGCAAACCTTTATGATAAAACTTACAAAGAAACTGATAAAATCGCGCTTAAGTTTGAACCTCAGTCAGGCTACAAATTTATGTACTGGCGCGCAACTCCCGAAAGTTCCGTTAGTTTTGATGATACATCCGCTTTTGAAACCACCGCCACAATTAAAAAATGCCTGGCACAAAAAATAATCATAGAACCATACTGTGTTGAACGTCCTTTTCCAACAGTAAGCCCGGACGGTACAGGCGGTTTAAAGCCTAAAAACACTTCCATTGTAATTAATTTCAATAAACCGCTTTCAATGGAAGGCGAGCCTTCCGCAGAAAATTATCCCCAGTCCGAACTCTATGCCGCCCTCAATAAAATAAAAATTGTTAACGGTGCCGGAGTTAATGTAAGGGATCATTACGAGGAACCTCTGATTAATTCTGACAAAACCAGCATAACTTTTAATGCTAAGGATTCCAATCCCTTCGAACTTACTGGTGGTTCAATGGAAATAAAGGTTACGGTACCAAAAGAGTTTTATTATCTCAGCGGAATTACAAAAGTTGAAATGTCAGAAGATAAAACATTCAGTTTTGAGATTAATAATACAACAAAAAACTTTGTGACTGTCAGGGTCCCTAATAATCCTGAAAACGGAAATTGTGATGTAAGCGGCGAATTCCAGCTGTATGAATATGAGTCAAAAATTATAAACTTTACATTAAATGAACACTGTTCCTTTGATAACTGGACTTTTAAAAATTCAGATGGAACTGTACTTACAAAAAATGGAAATTTCATCCTGGATGGTGAATCAAAAATTCTTGAAGTAATTGCCCCTGATGACAAAACTGCGGAAGAACTTTTAAAGAACCGTAAAGTTCAGCTTACTTTAAAATCAGTTACAGGTGTCAGTGCTAAAGTTATAACTGTTTTACCTGCAGGCAGATTGCATCCTTTTGTTACAGATGTATCTCCTCAGTATACACTGGGCGGAACTCTGTGTGATACTCCGGTTACAATTAATTTCAGTGAACCTGTGCATATTGATTCTTTCAGATTCACAGATTCAGAAATTCCTGTAAACTGCCCGGAAGAAAAAGTTTTGCGTGATAAAGAAAACAGAATATACGGGTATTACGATGGTAATAATCTCATATTAAAAAATCTTTTGATTCAAAATGAAAAAACTTTTGAAAATCTGAATAAATTTTACAGTGTACCAACCCTTTCTGATGATGGAAGAACCCTTGTTCTGGAAATCTCAGATTATCTGCTTGACAGGAATTCAATTGATATTCTTGAACTTGGCCTGTATATAAACTGCATATTTACAGAAACCGAATCCGGAACCGCTTATGAAGCAGGAAGCATTAAAAGCACTTCAGATGTTGATTGTATCGACACTTTTATCTATAAATACAGATTGAATGCAACCCGGCGGACCGACCTTCTCCCTCCAAATGTTGTCAGTCATACTTTAACTGCTCAGTTTGATAATAAAGTGCTATCTCAGGATCTTACTCCTGGCAATATGACGGACGAACTCATTACTGCCAATCATGTCAGCCGTAAATTGCATCTTGATTTAACTGCAACCGACACAATTTCCGGCGTAAAGGAAGTAAGGGTAACAGAGACCCAGATTACCAGATATGCTGCTGCTGGAAGTGATTTTTCTGTATATTATTCTCCTGTTGCAGTGTGTACAAAACGAATGCTTTCTGATGCAGTTGTAAAAGATGGAACCACTTATTATCTGGATGCAGATTATGAATGTTTAAGCAGTGATGGTCTTGTACAGCTGGATTTTTATGTTCTGGATAATGAAAATAATTCTGCTGTGTTTACATATTATGTAATTATGGATACAGGATTTATCGGGCAGTCATTATTCATTTTTAATGAACGCACTTTAGATGACACAAATACAGAACCAGTCAGAAAAATCTGGTTTAATCAAAAGTCATTAAAAGACGATAGAAAAGATTACTGGTATAAAACTGGAACTGAAGATTTCAGTACGGATGAAGACTCACTTGAATGGAAAATCCAGTGGGGCAGCAGCGAAGGTTCTTATAATGAAGGCGTTACAATATCGGCATCGGACATAAGTGTTGATCCTTCTGTCTATTCTGCTGATTTGGAAAAAGACTTTTCTCTTGCCGGTGGTCCTTCCAGTGTTACTGGGTTTTATAACCATATATTACCGGATACCCTCGATTTATCGCAGACAACTTATATAAAAGTTACCCTGCAGGATGGAGTTGGAAATATCCTGGAAAAATACTGTTACATTCCAGGGGCAGCAGAAATTGAGTTTATGCTGAAAGAAATGACTTTCGATAATTATATTGTTATATGGTATATTCCGGTATTTAAATCCCTTTCGGACACAGATTACGCACCTTATCTGACTGTGCATGAAGCAGATACTGATACAAAGGTATGGGACAGAGAAATTTCAGGTGATTATAGAGGATGGTTTTTAAATGCATCCAGTACCACGTATACACTTGACTCCCGTTTTTATGCTTATTTGTATCATCAATATGAAAATCACGAGAATAAAAACAATAATGACATATACACCCTGCTTGATACTAATAGCTATAAGAAAGATTTTACTCTTCAAATTTACACTGAAACAGAAGAAGATTGTAATGTTGTTGAAGACTGGTCATACGAGAAAATTAATGTAATTAATGCAGCTTCATATACCGCTACCATAACATTTAATGACACTGCAGAAAGTGTTGCCCCCTTATTAATCTCAAATAAAAAGAATACATCAGATAATTATTATGTAATAACAAAGGAAATGCTTCAGAATCAAAAGACTTATTTCTTTACATTACCATACTCTATTACAAGCGGGATAGTTGATGCTGTACAAAAGGTTTATATACTGGAGGCGGAGTATTTACAGTCAGCCTACTTAATTCAAGATACTGATGGAACCTTTACTGATCATCTCCAATTTGATTATCAGACAGCAGACGATACTGTACCTCCAGCATTAGAGTCGTCGGCTCAGACCAATTATTATCCGAATAAATATAAAACACAGCTGGGATATCTTTATAAAAATTCCATAGTAGATGATTCTGACCCTGACTCTGTTACAGGATATTTCAGGATGTATTATGACAGCTCTGAAAACCCTGTTGTTTTAAAATCAGACGAAGAAATACTGCAGCTGCCGTATGAAGACTTTGATTTTTCTGATTATTATAATTCCTCAAACCAGAAAGATAATACCTACTATAGAGCTGTCGTTGTACCAAAATCATTTTTATATGATAATAATGCATCGGTCGCTTATCTGGTTTTGTATGATGGAAAGGGAAATTATAAAGTATATGGCGATAAACCATATACCAGTTTCTTTGATATTAATGATTTCCCGGCAGATTTTGCTGTTGATTATGCCAATAATAAGGTTACCGTCAAATCCTACTGTTTAAGTTTTGGATATCTTTATGTTGACCCGGTTATGGCGTCTTCAGCCTCCCTTTACGACACTCACAGTTATAAGTGGGGTTCAACTCCCGGCAATAATGGGCAAAACCTGCCTGTAACAAAGGTAATTAATAATTCATCTTCACCGACGTTTGCTGCTACTTTGAAAGATCACTTTTTAAAATTGTATTCAGACGATAATGCTGTGGGCTTTAATAGAAGAATGCAATATGCAGGTCCCGTTTACTACTGGTGCGGACCTAAAAATGTCTGTACATTAAAGGAAGTCTTAAAAGCAACTGATTCAAAAATTCTTGTAAAAAGTGATAATGCAGTATTTATGCACACATATTACAGTAATACGGATTTTGGAGAAGATCTTTCTAAATGGAGCCTTTACGGATATGAGGCTAACCTTGTAGAAAATAAAGTTACAGCTGAAAATGTGGGTGTTCCTGCAGGCTATGAATATTCACCAAGTTACACTTATGTAACATATAAGCATAAAACCAGTTTTATTCACTGGGCTGACGGTACAACTGCCTGTTATAAGTGGTACTAATGTGTAAAGCGGCGTTCTCCCACCTTTGCAGACAGGCAAAAATCGGGTAAAATAGTCTGATACTTACAGGGGGACGCCGTGTTTACAGATATCGAAATCGCTCAGAACAACAAGATGGAGAAGATTCTCGAAGTTGCAAAGAAAATCGGTTTGCAGGAAGAGGATCTTGATTTGTACGGCTCGTATAAAGCCAAGCTTACCATGAAGAGTCTGCGCTCTCTGCAGGCTAAGGCTTCTGACCCGCGTAAGCGCGGAAAGCTGATTCTGACTACTGCGGTAACTCCAACTCCGGCCGGAGAAGGTAAGTCTACTGTTTCTATCGGTCTTGGGGACGGTCTTAATAAAATCGGCAAAAAAGCTGTAATTGCACTTCGCGAACCAAGTCTCGGACCGTGTTTTGGCGTTAAGGGCGGTGCCTGCGGCGGCGGTTATGCACAGATTGTTCCCATGGAAGACATTAACCTTCACTTTACAGGGGATATTCACGCGATTTCCATTGCAAACAATCTTATTTCGGCTTTAATCGATAACCATATCCAGCAGGGGAACCTTCTCCGTATTGATTCAAGAACCATTACCTGGAAGCGCTGTGTTGACCTTAACGACCGCGCCCTGCGTAACATAACAATCGGTCTTGGCGGACGTCTTGACGGTGTTCCCCGGGAAGATCATTTTACCATCGCTGTTGCCTCTGAACTTATGGCCATAGTCTGCCTTTCAACTTCAATTTCTGACTTAAAAAAGCGTATTGATTCAATTACAATCGGACAGACTTTTGACAAGCGTCCCGTTAAGTTTGGTGAATTAAAATGCACCGGTGCCGTAGCCGCACTCTTAAAAGACGCAATCCGCCCGAACCTTGTTCAGACACTGGAAAAAAATCCTGTATTTGTTCATGGCGGTCCCTTTGCAAATATCGCACAGGGAACTAATTCAATCAATGCTACAATGTGCGCCCTTGCCTGCGGCGACTATGTTGTTACAGAAGCGGGGTTTGCCGCAGACCTGGGTGCAGAAAAATTTATGGACATCAAATGCCGTGTCGCAGGAATCTCACCTGACGTTGTTGTAATCGTAGCCACTGTCCGCGCCCTCAAAATGCACGGCGGAATGGCAAAGGCAGATTTGTCTACACCAAGTATCGCAGCCCTTGAGCGCGGTTTTGAAAACCTTGCAGTTCATATCGAAAATATTTCCAAGTTTGGAGTTCCATCGGTTGTAGCAATCAACAAATTTGTGACCGACACAAAAGAAGAAATTGATCTTCTTTGTAAACTCTGCGAACTTAAAGGCTGTAAGGCTGTTGTCTGCGAAGGCTGGGAAAAGGGTGGTGAAGGAATGACTGCCCTTGCCCGGACAGTAGTTGATACCATTGAATCCACACCGGCAAAATTCAATTATTTGTATGCTTCCCATCTTTCCCTTGCGGACAAGGTGCGCCAGCTTGCCACAAAAATCTACAGGGCAAAGGATGTGGACTTTCCGCCGGCCGTTCTCAAAAAACTTCGGGAAATCGAAGAACTGGGCTACAAGGATCTTCCTGTCTGCATTGCCAAAACTCAAAATTCAATCAGCCACGACCCTAAACTGGCCGGTGCTCCAAAGGATTATATCTTCCCTGTGAGAGACGTTCAGTTGTACAGCGGTGCGGGCTTTGTAGTTATTCTTGCCGGAGACATTATGACAATGCCTGGCCTGCCTAAGATGCCGGCCGCGCTTGAAATTGATGTTGATGATGACGGTAAAATTTCGGGGTTATTCTAATGTTTGGATTTTTCTTAAAAAAGAATTTCAGTGATATCTGGGACAACATTCTCTTTATTCTGTTGTCAAACCTTTTTGCAAACGCAGTTGTTGCGGCCGCTTTGTATTCTCTTTACCGTCTTGATTCCATTCCTGACCTGGCAAGATACATTATCCTTGTTGCAGGCGCCGGAATCTTTATGATTTTTATCTTTGCATGGGGCGAAAACGCCGCAAGAATTGCAGACTTTGGTGTTCCGTCCTGGAAGAGTTTTTTTGCGTCCATACCGTCGTCAATTGTGCCGGGATTCAGTTTTGGTGCTCTGCTTGCGCTTCTTTTAATCGCAGCAAGAATTGCATTCAGTTTTTACTTTATCCTGTACAAAAACGGCAATATCATGGGAATCTTTCTGGCTGCCCTGATCGGATGGTTTACCTTTATTGTAATCCTTGCAATGCAGTGGTTTGTTCCGCTATATTCACTCCAGGAAAACTCATTCGGTCAGTGCATCAAAAAGGCATTTATCATCTTCTTTGACAATGCAAAATTCTCTTTTGCCTGCCTGTTGAATAATATAATTCTTCTTGCACTTTCTGTTTTTACACTGGGTTTTATTCCGGGGGTAAACGGTCTCCTCTTAACCGGTATGAATGCCCTCCGGCTCCGCCTGTACAAATATGACTGGTACGAACAGCATCCGGAAATTCTTGAAGACAAGGACATGCGTTCAGAAGTTCCATGGGATGAACTTCTTGCCGCTGACAAGGAAAGCCTTGGTCCGGTTAAATTGTCAACAATCCTGATGCCGTGGAAAAACTGGAAATAACCGGAATTTTACGGCAGATATTCGCTGTTAATGTTGCGCAGGGAGTCAAACAGCCTGCGTTTTGCGGCTCTGTCGCCGCCTGTTAATGCTTCAAGGCGGGCGCGGGCGTCTTTGCGTCCGGAATTATCCTGATACATGCAGGTGCAGGTGGTGCTGATGTAGCCCTGTTCCTTTGCGTGGGCCTTTATGGTTTCTACATCTGCATAGCAGAGCGGCCTGATTATGGAAAGCGGATACTTGGCGTAGTTTAATCGCGGTGGCATGGTAGAAAGCTCACCCTTTCCAAGCATGTTCATGAGCAGGGTTTCCAGAATATCGTCCATATGGTGGCCGAGGGCAATTTTGTTGTAGCCGTGTTTTACCGCAAAATGAACCAGTTCATTTCGGCGCTGCTGTGAACACCAGTAGCAGCTCATCTTAAAGCCCTCTTTTATACGGTTTTCTACATCCACAAAATAGTTGAGCGTGTCCACATCCCATTCCTGCATCTGGGCACGCAGGCGGGGACTCATTGTGCAGGCCTCAAAATCAGTTTCGATGTGAATTGCAGTAAAGGAAAAGTCCGCGTCCTGTCGTTTTTTGCGGTTGGCAAAGTATTCTACCAGAGCCGTAGAGTCCTTGCCTCCTGAGGCTCCGATAAGGATTCTGTCTCCGGGTTCTATCATCTTGTAGTCATAAACGGCTTTGTCGATAATGCTGAATAAACGTGGCTGTGGCATGGGGATATATTATATCAGTATGGCATATTAAGGAAGACCTTCATGTTTTTTTAATTTAACTCCATTTTGAAAAAATAAATATAACAATCCGTTATACAAGAATATCTGAACATCTAAATAATATGAATTTCTTTATTCTTCACCTGACTCACTATATAATTTATTGTTAGTAACAATATAAAAAAGTGATTCAGGCGCTTACGCGTTAAGGAGGAAAAATGAGATTTTTAAAATCTACTTTTAAGCTGTTTACTACCGCGGTTCTTTTAACCGCACTGTTTAATTTTGCATCATGTAGCGGTGGAGGAGGCGGTGGCGGCTCAAAAGACAACACTGTTTACCACACAGTTACTTTTAACGCAAACGATGGAACAGAAACACCTGCAACAAGTACACAAAAGGTTGCAGAAGGTAAATCTACTGTCCTTGATACAGTAAGTTTTACAAAAGAAGACTATGTATTTACCGGCTGGGCATTAGCCCCGGATGGTGAAGTCGCTTTTAGTGACGGTGCAACAGTTGCCTTTTCTGCCGATACAACTCTTTATGCCATCTGGCTTTCGAGAGAATCAGTATATGTAATTACATACAACGCCGCTTATGATGATTATACAGGTCCAAAAATCTGCCAGTATGTTTCAAAAGAAGATAACACTATAAATCTCAGATCAAATCCTTATAGCCGTAACGGTTACGCATTTAATTACTGGGTAAATTCTGCAGGTACAACATATTTAGTCAACCAAGAAGTTACTGTTAAAAAGGATTTTAATCTTTACGCAACCTGGACAAAAATTGAAACAAGCGGAACAGTTTCCGGGGTTAAAGTTGTTCTGCATAAAAATGACGGTACAAAAGAAACTGTAACAAAAAACGGCTTGTCATATCTCACTGGAACAACTTCATACACTGATACATATACGAGACCAGGTTATACATTCCGCGGCTGGGGTGAATCTGCCGATTCTCTTGTACCGATTAACTCAACGGTATTCACTAAATCAGGTACCTATGATTATTATGCTATCTGGCAGGATAATTCAAAGTATAAGGTAATCTATACATCCGACATGCTCAGTTCGTGGGGGTCACTGTCATCCGTAGACGTAACTCTGGTGAGCAGCAGCGACGGTTATTATGAAGAATTTGACGTTACAGACGGAAAGGCAACTGCTACCTTTATTGATTGTTCAATGACAAAAGAAGGTTATAAGTTTTCATGCTGGACTTCTGGTGTTAATGAATTATATGCGGGTATGTATAAAGAAATAAGCGGAGATATTGTTGTTTATCCGCAATGGGTCAGCGATGATAAGGCATGTAAAATTACAATGCATTTAAATGACGGAACAGATGCAGCTGATATTATCAGATATGTTAAGAATAATGACTATGTATACGTATTACTGATAGACTATAAACCTGCAGCTGTTGTAAGAGACGGTTATTCTTTCTACAGATGGAATACAAAGGCCGATGAAAGTGGCGGCAGCTACGGTGATGATTTGTTTGACAAGTTTACCAGTGATATTGAAGTTTATGCAATCTGGCGTAAAAATCCTGTAGTTTACTTTTACCCTAATTATGAAGGAGCAACTCAGGAAGTATACAGCCAGAATTTTATCTGGGATAAAAGCCAGAAACTCCTTCCAAACACCTTTACCCGTGAAGGTTATGAGTTTACAGGCTGGGCTAAAAGTGCTTCTGCCACTTCCATCCAGTATAAAGATGAGGCAAGTTTCTACAGTTCTTCCACTACAGAAACTGATATCAATCTCTATGCAGTCTGGAAAGCTCCGCTGACTATTACATTCAATGCAAATGACGGAAGCGAAAATCCTGCAACTGCAACCCAGATAATTCCAGCAACAACATCTACAAAACTTAATCCAAATACTTTCACGAGAGAAGGTTATGTATTTGCAGGCTGGGCTAAAGATGCCACAGCAACTGATGTTCTTTATGAAGATCAGGCCCTGGCTTCTTTCCCGTCAGATACAACTCTGTACGCTGTCTGGAAGGATAATGTAACTGTTACATTCAGAGCAAACTTTACAGGAGCAGACCCTGCAACTGCTGAGCAGGTTATGATTTATAATCAGAAAACTGCACTTGATGAATGTCCGTGGACCCGTGAAGGCTATACATTCTACGGCTGGAGCACTTATTCAAAAGACAGCAGTTATAATTATAAAGATATGCAGGAAGTTCAGTTTAAATCTGATACAGTACTCTATGCCATCTGGAAAAAAAATATAACCCTTACTTTTAAAGCAAATGACGGCAGCGAAACACCTGCTACGTTTACAGAAGAAGTCGGATACTATACAGAATATGTTTATCCTGATTGTCCGTGGACAAGAGACGGATATACCTTTGCAGGCTGGGCATACTATGCAGATGATTCACCGAGCGTTTGCCGTACGTCAGGAACCTTTACTTCGGACACAACTCTGTATGCTATCTGGACAAAGGATCATCCGGTACTTACATTGCATTCAAATGACGGTAATGATACAACGGTTACACAGACTTTTGATTACGGTGTTGCCGCAAATATTCAGGAATGTACTTTTACGGCTCCGATCGGTAAGTATTTTGGTGGTTGGTCTAAGAGCAGCGATTCTACATATAAATCATATACTGACGGGGGAGAAATCACATTAACTGAAGATAAAGATCTGTATGCTGTATGGAGCAATATGTCATCAATTACCTATCACGCTAATTACTCCGGTTCTGCTGAAACAAAAATCCAGTATTACAGAGGATCTCCTGTAACTCTGGAACTTAATACATTTGTACGTGAAGGTTATATTTTTGCAGGCTGGGCTATTTATTCTGACGACACTGATGTATCGGATGTGCGTTATTTAGATGGGGAGACCGTTAAGTACCCTTCTTCTAACTTCTACGCAATTTGGGTGGAAGATAAAGGAAAATGTACTGTAACCTTTAATGTAAACATTGAAGGAAGAACAGAAAGTTTTACAGAAACATATCCGGCCGGTATCAAGCAGTTACTACCAGAATGTCCATGGAAACAGGAAGGTTACTGCTTTATGGCCTGGGATAGCAGCCCGTCTTTTACTTGCAGTTCTCAAAAACAGAATCAGTCAACAACTTTTGATGAAGATACCGTAATGTATGCATCATGGCGAAAAGCTCCTTTGGTTACATTCCATAAAAACGACGGAACTGATGAAACTAAAACACAGTATCTTGTTTATGGAACTTCTACCAAATTGATGAAAAATGAATTTACTGTGGAAGGTAAAATATTTAAAGGCTGGGATACCAGTGCAACATCAACTTCTGCTTATTACGATGATGAAGAATCAGTAAGCTGGTCTTATGACCACGACCTGTACGCTATATGGGCTGGAGTGTATAAAGTAACGCTTAATGCAAATGACGGCACAGAAACACCTGAAGAAATCGTAGTTGATGGTTTTATTGAGGGTGAATCAAAGTCATTACCTGCAAATACATTTACCCGGGAAGGTTATACATTCTACGGCTGGGGAACAACACCAACCTCTGTTGAACCTGTGGTAAAAAACGGCAAGTCTTATAAGGCAACTGAAGATGTAACGCTCTACGCTATCTGGCGTGAAGACTAATCCGACTATTAGACTTGCATAGACTTGCAGACCGTCTGTTAATTCAGGCGGTCTTTTTTTTTCGGCACCGGGCGCGTTTTAAGTTGAATCAAAAATTCACTTTAAAACAAAAAAAAGACCCGGAAACTGTCCGGGCCTTTCTGGCTTATCTAATTCAATACTTTGTAAGAACAAAGCACTAAACTATTTAGAAATCAGCAGTGTTTTTGAATCAAGCTTGAGGCCAGAAGTTTCTCCTGCTTTGCCGTTGCATTTAAGAACGTCTACGGCTACGCTGTCGCCTGTCTGGTTAAGGTTGATTACTGTAGCAAAGTACTTTTCCAGGTTTGCAGGTACAACTTCTGCAAGAGTTTTGCCTTCTGCAGTTGCACTTGTCCAGATAGTTACTTTTTCTGATTTTGCATATTCAGCTACAGCCTTAACATCATCTTCAGAAACTTTTGTAAAGTCGATTCCGTCCATTACAACGCCTTTAACGGCGATTCCTGCAGATGTAAGAGCCTTGAGAGTGTTTACAACTTTTGTAACTGTAAAGTTATCAAGGCTGAAGTTAAGAATTGTACGTTTAGAAACTACATCAGTTTTGAGTTCTGCTGCGTTTCCGATGTTCTTTTTCTTTGAAATTTCAGTAAAAATACCATCGTACCAAGAGATAACGTTTGAAGAGTGAAGGTCAAATGTTACGTGAACAAGCTGTTCATCCTTCAAAAGAGTATCCATACCGAACTGAACGAGAACAGAAGTTTTACCAAGTCCTTTCTTAGAAGTAACGAGGGCAATTTCTCCTGTTTTGATTCCGCCAGTAACTTCGTCAAAGAGACGAACCGGGCTTTTTTCGTAAAGATCCTGTTTTACCATATATTCTCCTTTCCGATTAATTAGCCGTTCTTCTTTGATGCCTGATAAGCTTTGATAAGTTCATCAGCAACATTGTTTGGAACGCGACCGTACTTGAGGAATTCCATTGTAAATTCTGCTTTACCCTGTGTTGAAGAACGAAGGATAGTAGAGAATCCGAACATTTCAGAAAGTGGAACTTCTGCGTTAACTGTTGACATATTGTTTTCATCAGTTGATTCGAGAATTACACCACGTCTCTGGTTGATAAGACCAAACATATTTCCCTGGAATTCAGTTGGACCTTCAATAGAAACCTTCATGATTGGTTCAAGAATTACAGGTTTAGCTTTTTCGTAACCTTCACGGAAAGCACCGATAGATGCTGTCTGGAATGCGATATCTGAAGAGTCTACAGGGTGATACTGACCATCGTTGATTGTACAGCGTACACCAACAACTGGAGCACCAATCAAAGAACCCTTTTCCATAGCGCGTTTGAAACCTTTGTCACAAGAAGGGATGTATTCGTTAGGAATAGCACCACCCTTGATTGAGTCTACGAATTCGTAGTCTTTGTCTGCGATTGGTTCCATGAAACCTGCTACACGACCGTACTGACCGGAACCACCAGTCTGCTTTTTGTGTGTGTAGTTGAAGTCTGCACGCTGTGTGATTGATTCACGGTATGCTACTTCAGGCTGGCTAACTTTAACTTCACATTTGTATTCGCGCTTCATACGTTCAACGTATACAGCGAGGTGGAGTTCACCCATACCCTTAATGATTGTCTGGTTAGATTCCGGGTCAACATAAGTCTGGAATGTCGGGTCTTCCTTAGTAAAGCGGTTGAGAGCCTTAGAAAGGTTTGCAGCATCAGACTTGTTAACCGGTTCAATAGCTTCAGAAATTACAGGGTTTGGAACGAACATAGATGTCATTGCGTAGTTGATGCCTTCTGCACAGAATGTATCACCAGAAGCACAGTCAACACCGAACAAAGCACAGATGTCGCCTGGTTCACCAACGCTGATATCTTCCATGGCAGCCGAGTTCATACGAACAAGACGTCCAACCTTGAATCTTTTGCGTGAACGTGTGTTCATCAATTCCATGCCTTTTACAACACGACCCTGGTAAACACGAATGTATGTCAACTGACCGAACTGTCCGTCATCAAGTTTGAATGCGAGTGCAACAGTCGGTTTGTCAGCAACGTTGAACAATTCAACCTGTTCCTCGTTTTTGTCGAGGTCGAGACCGTAGTTGTGAACTTCTGTTGGATCAGGGAGGTAACGAACAACACCGTCGAGAAGTGGCTGAATACCTTTGTTAACGTGAGCTGAACCACAGAATACACCAACGAACTGTTCTGCAAGAGTTCCCTTACGGATAGCAGCGATGAGTTCCTGTTCAGAAACATCTCCGCCTTCGAGAACTTTTTCCATCAAAGCATCATCAAAGTTAGCTGCTTCTTCAAGAAGTTCCTGGTGATATTTATCAGCGTCTGCCTTCATGTGTGCAGGAATTTCTGCAACGCGGATGTTTTCACCGTTGTCGCCATCAAAGTAGATAGCTTTCATGCCAACGAGGTCAACAACACCTTCGAGCTTGTCTTCAAGACCGATAGGAAGTTCAACCATGTGGGCATTGAGTCCAAGTTTGTCGCGGAGCTGTCCGCAAACACGAATTGGATTTGCACCCTGGCGGTCACATTTGTTAACAAATGCGATACGAGGTACATGATAGCGCTTGAGCTGGCGGTCTACAGTAATAGACTGAGACTGAACACCTGCTACAGCACAAAGAATCATAATAGCACCGTCAAGAACGCGGAGTGAGCGTTCAACTTCTACTGTAAAGTCTACGTGACCCGGTGTGTCGATCAGGTTGATAGTGATGTCTTTCCACTGAACCTGTGTTGCTGCTGACTGGATAGTAATACCGCGTTCGCGTTCCAGTTCCATGTTGTCCATTACAGCACCGACACCGTCCTTACCGCGAACTTCGTGGATAGCATGAATCTTGTTACAATAAAACAAGATGCGTTCAGAAGTTGTTGTTTTACCTGAGTCAATGTGGGCACTGATACCGATATTACGTACTTTAGTAATATCAAAAGCCATATTGTTACCTCTCAAAAAAAAGTATGCAATTTAAATACCGCATGAAAATTCATCTGTTGACAATAATTTCAACATAACGGTAGATTTTATCAAATATATAGGAAAATCAAGTCTTGTTCAATCACCTTTCTTTTCAAATTCCAATGAGATTTTAAATATAAGCGTTAAAAATTTTTTATTGAATTTTACCCGTCCTCCCGCGCTGATTTTTGTTGAATTCAACCCGCCGTCTTTGTAACTCTGTCTGCCGCCAAGATTAAGGCTCAAAAACCTTGTTGAACCCAGGTCGCCGTTCACGCTGAGTGATACTTCCTCTTTTGCACAGGTTGAATATATGGTCTTCGGGTAATGCTTGCAGTCCGCCGTAAACGAGGAGTAAACTTCCGGCGTATTGTGCGTGAGGGAAAGGTTTGCGCCAAAATATTTCTGCGGCGCTGAACTTTTATTCGGGGCCTTTCCGTCCAGAATCAGGTTTGCAGCAGTCCCGGTCAATTTTACAGAAGATTTCTGCATTTTGAGGATTGCGCCTCCGGTAACCTTGAGCACATCAAGAAATTCAATTTTTGAGGTGCCCGCATATTTGTGTGACTCAAGCGCGTTAAGCCCAAAACGAAGTTCTGCCGGAACTTTCCTGCCTGTGGACGAGCGGTCGAGCATGGGAAAAAATGCAATCTGGGCACCGAGTCCAATCTGCTCTGTCGTTTTGCACAGCGAGGAGTCGGCGCAAACAATGGGGGCCACGCGGGGGGCGTTTTTTGCATCCGGAACACAAAAATAAGAAAGGTCACCCAAAAAACGCCCCCGGCTTAAGCGCACTTTTGCACGAAGACTCAGGGCAATGTTGTCAAAGGGATTATTGTGCATTGTAAGTGTAAACGCACTTTTGAGAAGCGGGCACTTGAAGGAACTTTCCAGACAGGCACTCGTATAACGGTCTTTGTCAAATGCGGCGTGATTTTTTTTGAGGAGAGCTGATGAGCCTTCCAGAAGATTGGAAGAGGCGGTTAGTGCGAGTGAAAGAGCCGAGTATCTTCCAGGTTTGTGATTCAACGAAATGCTTGAAGCAAAGTTTTTGTTCCTGTCGGCAACCGATAAAAATTCAATCAGGTGAGGGCTTTTAAAAGTGATGGCGGCTGAGCCGGTCTTTCTGGTTGAACTTAAGCCCGTCTGCGCAACAGAAAGTCCCGTATCAAGAGAAAAACTTTTGGAAAGCGGCGAAAAGTTTGTTGAAATTGCGGGATTTTTGAGGCGGCTTAATGAGCCTGAGGTTGTGAGCGAGCCTGCAGAAAGGGATAGTTCAAAATCGTGCGGTTTAAAGGTAATGCGCCCCGAAGCGCGAAAGTCTTTTTCTGCGTCCGCTCCAAAAATGCGGAAGTCTAAATGTTTAAAACTAAAAACGGCCCCGTAGCCGTAAGCTTCTTTGCGGAAACTTTCTCCGTGGAGGGCGGCAGGGGTCAGGATGATTGAAAAATTCAACAGTAAAAAAAATAAAAAAGAAAATTTTCTCATACCCTATATAGGGTTTTGTTTTTGTAAAACCGGCAAAGTTGCGTGATAAAAGATTTGTTATAATTGAATTACGGGCAACCTCCCCGGGCGAAGTGTGTGCGGAAAACGGGCGGGCAAAAAAAATCCGCCGGGATGAGCGGCGGATTTTGTCAGGTCTGGAATGTTTTAGTTTTTAACAACGTAGCTGCTTGCTTTTGCAAACTGGTTAATCATCAGAATGCGTGACTGCCAGTATTCAGCTTCGCTTTTTGTTGTATAAGGTCCGACTCTTACGCGGTAGAAAAGTTTTCCTTTTGAATCTTTGTAAGTAAACACCTCATTCGGAATCTTGTTTGATTCAAGAATTGAGCGGGCTTCGTCAGCCGATTTTTTTGCTTCGTATGAGCCCACCTGAATCCAGAATGTGTCAGGTGTTGTCTTTTTTGGTTCTGCCTTAACAGTCTTTTTTGCTGCGGCTTTTGCAGTTTCTGTCTTTTTAGGAGCTGCTTCTTTTTTAGGAACAGATTTTTTTGGAGCAGGTGCGTAGTATGTGTCTACCGGCGCTTTTGCTGTTTCTTTTACGGCCTGTGCCTGTGTATTTATCTGTTCTGCGGTGTATGAGTTTTTAGGTGTAATTGCAGAACTTACGGCTGCAGGATTTGATTTGAGTGCGTTCAAATCGATTGTTGTTGTAGTTCCTGTTCCGTAAACAAGTGCGTTGTCTGTAATTACTGTTACGTTTTCTGCCTTGAGTGTCTGTCCGTCTGCAGAATTTGCCTGGGCGTACATCTGTTCGATATTTGTATTTGCGCCGGATGCGGCAAGTGCGGCCGGGTCCTGTGGATTTACTGCAAGCGGATTTGTATTAACCGGGGCAATTCCTTCTGCCGGGGCAAGTGCTCCTGAGCCGGCCTGTGCAAGTTCAACAGGGGCTACGCCTCCGTTACTGTCCGGTGTTACGGGTTTCTGACCGTTTGTCCAACCATCGCGAGGGTTGTAATAAGTCTGTACCTGGTCATTTTTGCTTAATGATGGTGAATAAAGAATAAGAGCTGCGCCAACTACAACGAGCAAAAATACTCCGGCAGCTGCAACTATCCATAAAGTTCGTTTTTGTTCCATGTTCCAAAACCCCTCAAGACTTTTAGTCTTTTACCGGCAAATTTTTAAATGCCGGTTTATACAAAAATTATCGGAACCTGAAAAAAAAGGTTTAGTTTTTTATTATAACAATTGGAATTTGCGATTCCCTGTATTTTTTGAGAAGGCCTTTTTGAGACTTAAAACGCTTTAATATCTGGATCAAAGGCATTCCGTCCCGCTTTTTTGCGCGCCAGAGTCTTTTTAAAAATGGTGCGTCCACAAAATAAATCAAATCGCACAGCTTTAAAAGTTCTGGGGTTTTATATAGAACAGTTGCGTTTAGAATTACGTCTTTGTCGCGGTTTTCGTCTATAAAATCTTTTGTAAGTTCAATTACTTTCGGGTAAACGAGTTCTTCCTGCCTTGCAAGAAGTTTGCTGTCACTGAATACGAGCCGGCCGAGTGCGCGGCGGTCCAGAAGCCCGTCCTGGTTTTTGAGGCTGATTCCTGCGGCCTGGGCCGGAGCAGAAAACTCTCCGATTATGCGCGACTCGAGGATTGTGATTGCTTCGTGGACAGTTTTATCAAGGTCTGTTACGGCCGCGCCTTCGGATGCGAGTTTGTCTGCAATGTAGTTTTTTCCTGCGGCCATTTTGCCGGTAAGACAGATAACCTTCATCAGTGGAATTCTCCCCAGGCCTTGCCGTATTCAATTGAAACGCGTAACGGAACTGCAAGTTTTACGGCGCCTTCCATCTTTTCTTTTACAAGTGCGATTGTTTTTTGGATTTCGTCTTCGCTGTCATCGCACTCAAGGATGAGTTCGTCATGAACCTGCAGAAGAAGTCTTGCCGTGCTTTTTGAATTGTACAGGGCGTCCGCAACATCTATCATTGCCTTTTTAACGATATCTGCGGCACTTCCCTGAATCGGGCTGTTTTTGGCGATTCGGACTGCACCTTCCTTTTCCAGATGGTTTGCAGAGTTAATTCCGCGGATGAGACGGCGGCGGCCCATGATTGTTGTGATAAAGCCTTTTTCTTCTGCGTCCTGAACGTTCTTTTCAAAAAAGTTTTTGACCCCGCTGTATACCGTAAAGTAGTTGCTGATAAAGTCCTGGGCCTGTGTGCGGCTGATTTTTAATTCGCGTGCAAGGCGGAATGCGCTCATTCCGTACATGAGGCCAAAGTTGAGTGTTTTTGCCGAGCGGCGCATTTCTGGTGTTACATCTTCTGCACTTACCCCGTAAATCAGTGAGGCGGTTGCCTTGTGGACATCCTGCCCTTCGTTGAATGCGGCGCGGAGGTTCGTGTCGCCGCTCAGGTGGGCGAGCACTACAAGTTCAATCTGGGCATAGTCTGCACTGATTAAAACTTTGCCTGAAGGTGCGGTAAAGGCCTGGCGGATTTTGCGGCCGGCTTCGTCCCTGACCGGAATGTTCTGTAAATTAGGGTCCTTGCTTGAAAGACGGCCGGTTGCAGTTCCTGTCTGCATGAATGTTGTGTGTACGCGTCCTTCCGAGTCTGTCATCTGCGGCAGGGTTTCTACATAGGTTGAAAGAAGTTTTGCCTTTGCGCGGTAGGCGAGTATTTTTTCCGGGACCGGGTGCTCCCAGGCAAGTTCTTCGAGGACTGTTGTGTCTGTTGACCAGCCGGTCTTTGTTTTTTTGCCGTGTTTGAGGCCGAGTTCTTCAAATAAAACTGTGCTCAGCTGTTTAGGCGAGGCAATGTTGAATTCGTGGCCGACTGTCTGATAAATGTCTTTTTCGCATTCATTAATCTGGCTTTTAAGTTCGGTTCCGTAATTTTTGAGGGCTGTACTGTCGAGGTGGAGGCCGTTGATTTCCATCTGTGTCAAAACCGGAAGAACTTTCATTTCCATATCCTGATACAGCTGAAACAGTTTTGCCTCTTCAAGGGCTTTTTTAAGGTAAAGCCAGAGCTGGAGCGTAAAGTCTGAGTCTTCTGCCCCGTAATTTGCGGCAACTTCGAGATCTACGTCCGCAAAGGAAGCTCCCTTTGGAACGATTTCGTCGTATTCGGTGCCCTTGAGGTGGAGTTTTGTTTCTGCCAGAAACTCCAGTGAGTACGGAGTTTTGCCTGTTTTGTCGCTTTCCAGAACCCAAGCCGCAACCATCGTGTCTGCGATGTGAGCCTTATTTGAATTAATCAGCTGGATTACATCAAGTCCGTTGTAATAAAGAACCTTGAGGTCAAACTTTGCGTTATGCATTACGACGAGTGCGCCGCTTTCAAAAAGTCTTTTGAGTTCTGCGAGTGCTTTTTGTTTTGAGACGGTCGGCGCAAAAAGGCTCTGTGTCAGAATCAGCGGAACGTAAATGCCTTTTCCGCTTTCGTATGCAAGACTAAATCCGACAAGGTTTGCCGTCTGTGTATCAAGTCCGTCGGTTTCCGTGTCAAAGGCAACAGTTCCGGCTTTGATTGAACTGTCCACAAAGGCTGTAAGTTCGTCTATTTCGGTGCATGCTTTATACTTGCCTGTGTTTTTTACCACAGGTGCCGTGTCGGTTTCCGTGTCAGGCAGTGTTGAATCTGGCTTTGCTTCCGGCTCTGTGCCTGTCTTTGAAGAAACAACGGCTTTAGTGCCTGCTGATTCTCCTGAAGCAAAAAGTTTTGCCACGGCGGGAAGTTCCCGTTTTGTCATTTCTTCGGCCAGCGCCTTTGAGTCCAGGCTTGAAATATTAAAATCAGAAAAATCGTCCTTAAAGTCCAGGGGAACGTTTTCCTGGAGCGTAATCAATTCCTTTGAAAAGAAGGCGTCGTCCCTGCTGTCGCGCACTTTTTGCCCCAGAGCGCCCTTGATCTGGTCTGCGTGTTCGTAAATGCCTTCGAGGGTGCCGTATTCGGAAAGAAGTTTTACTGCTGTCTTTTCGCCGCAGCCTTTTACTCCCGGAACGTTGTCGGCGGCGTCTCCTGTAAGGCTCAGTAAATCAAGAAGTTTTTCTGGTCCGACTCCCCAGCTTTCCAGTACTGCCTGCTGGTCCATCTCGGCCCATACCTTTACCTTATCCGGCTTTAAAATATGAATATAATCGTTTACGAGCTGCTGAAGGTCTTTGTCACCGCTCAGAATAACGCATTTTCGGCCGGCTTTTTCGCAGGCCTTTGCGATTGTTGCAATTACGTCGTCGGCTTCAAAACCGTCCTTTCGTACGACAGGAATCCCGAGAATGTGGAGGCATTCTTCTACCCACGGAAACTGGGCCTTTAAGTCGTCCGGAGTTTTTGCGCGGGTTGCCTTGTATTCGGCGTATTTTTCGTGACGGAAGGTCGGTGTGCGGCTGTCAAACGCTGCGGCCATGTATGATGGGTTAAAAGATTTTAGAATGTTGTGAATGTTTCTGAAAAAGCCGAACAGGGCAGAAACATTCTGTCCCCGGCTGTCTGTCAGCGGACGTGTCATAAAAGCGTAGTATTCGCGGTAAATAAGTCCGTAGCTGTCCAGTAAAAAAACGGTGTCTTTGTCGATAAAATTACTCATAATTAAAATATACCTTTGATAAGGGAAAATTAAAAGATGAATTAAAGGGCTTCTGCATTTTCTCCTAAACTTTAAATTCCAGATGCCGAAAATCAAACAGTGTAATCACAAACATTTTTCTTTATGACATGGAGGGGAAAAATATGGGATTTACAAACAACCCTTACGCAGCGTACCAGAATACAAACATCAAGACTGCGAGCCAGGGAAAACTCATCGTACTTTTGTACGAAGGCGCAATTAAAAATCTTTCGGCAGCACAGAAATGTTTTACTGCAGAAGGCAAGGTTGAACCAAAGAATATCGAAAAATTTGGCAACTACATTATGAAAGCGCAGGATATCATCAGCGAACTTCAGGTAAGCCTGAACATGGAAAAGGGCGGCCAGATTGCGACAAACCTCATGTCGCTCTACGTTTACTTTAACCAGGAACTGATGAATGCAAATATCGGCAAGGACAAGAAAAAACTGGATTTTGTCCTTAATATGATGACGCAACTTTCCGGGGCATGGTCAACTGCTGCAAACAGCGGAGCAAACGCTCCGTCACGTTCATCAGAAAGTTCACTCAACATACAGGGTTAGGGAGGAATAATATGGAACTGACACAGGAACAACTTGATGAACGCATTGCAGTACTCAAAAGACTTCGTTCACTTCTGGAACAGCAGCGCGCTAAATTTGCAGAGTATTTGAACGTGCTCGAAAAACAGCAGGATAAAATTGAACTTGATGACGGAGATGCATTGATTGCACACGCTGAACTGGAACAGCAGATTGTGGCTTCAATCTCTAACCTTCAGAAAGTTATTGAACCTGTCAAGGCAATGTATAATTCAAACAACGGACAGGGACTCGCAGAGCAGGACAAGGCTGGTGTCAAAGACATCCAGAATGAACTTGATGCACTGCAGAAAAAAGTTCTTTTGCAGAACGAACACAACCGTGCCCTTCTGCGTGTCCATCTTGATAAAATCCGCAGGCAGCTTACAGAAGTTCAGAGGGCAAATCCGTACAACGGACGCCGCTCGATCTACGCTGAACGCTATCCTGTGGCAACAACCATCGCAATCGAAGCATAACAAACGGGTGTACTAAGCGTCGTTTTGTCCTCCGGGGGCGTCTCTTTTCTTGTACATTGACTAAAAATTGTTTATATTTATAAAAGCAGATTTTTATTCAATTTTGAGGGTTAAATGAGCGACGAACCTAAAATTCCACAGGACCAGAACGACACTGTTCCGGAATCTAATTCAACAGAAGATTCTGGAAAAACTACCGAAAAAAAAGACAAGTCCCCATCAGATAATACTCCGGCAAAAAAGCCGGACTCAAATCAATCAGGAAAAAACGACGATATTGATCCTTACAGTTTTTTCCGTCTTTCCATCGATGAACCGGACGGTAAGGATTCAAATAATAAAGACAAAAAAGGACGCAAATTCCCTTTCTTTACGATGCTTCTCGTAACAGTCCTTGCGCTTGCCTTTATTAACATGTTCATGTTCAAAAAACCGGACAATTCAATTCCGTTCTCTGAGTTTAAGGCTCTTGTAGAAAACGGCGCCATTGTAAGCGTAGAGATGAGCGAAAACAGTTTTGTCGGTCTGGGACCTGCAGAATCAGAAGAAGCTTCTCAGAGCGATGACGCAAATCCGCTTGCACCGCAGCTTCCGTGGTTAAAGCATAACGGCACTGCACAGACACGAAAAGTGTACCGCACAACCGGCGTTCTGATGGAAAGTTTTATCAAAATGCTGGATGAAAAGGGAGTTTCCTACAGATTTGTTGTAAAAGAATCAAACTGGTTCTTCCAGCTTCTGATGAATCTCATCATTCCGTTTGGAATCATCTTTATAATGTACTTCTTCCTCTTCCGCAAAATGGGCGGAGGCATGGGCGGCATGGGTTCAATCTTTGGAGCTGCCGGAAACCGCGCCAAGGCCGTTGAAGAAGGCAAGGTAAAAACAAGATTTGCCGACGTTGCAGGCGTTGACGAAGCAAAAGAAGAACTTGTCGAAGTTGTAGACTTCTTAAAGCAGCCAAAAAAATACACTGACATCGGCGGTAAAATTCCTAAGGGAGTTCTGCTCGTTGGTGACCCTGGAACCGGTAAAACACTTCTTGCCCGCGCAGTTGCCGGCGAGGCTGGTGTTCCGTTCTTCAGCATCAGTGGTTCTGACTTTGTAGAAATGTTTGTCGGTGTCGGTGCAAGCCGCGTACGTGATTTGTTCCGTCAGGCCCGCGAAAAGGCACCTTGTATTGTATTTATCGACGAAATTGACGCGCTCGCAAAAAGCCGCGCAAACGGATTCAGTTCAAATGACGAACGCGAACAGACTTTGAACCAGCTCCTCGTAGAAATGGACGGGTTTGACAACGAAAAAGGTCTTATCATTCTTGCGGCTACAAACCGCGTAGACGTTCTTGACCCTGCGATTCTCCGCCCGGGCCGTTTTGACAGACAGGTTCCTGTAGAAAAGCCTGACGTTAAGGGCCGCGAAGCAATTCTCCGCATTCACGCAAAGAACGTAAAACTTGATTCTGACGTTGACTTTGTATCGGTAGCTCATGGAACTACAGGTTTTGCCGGTGCAGACCTTGCAAACGTTGTAAACGAAGCTGCCCTTCTTGCAGTCCGCAATAAACGTAAAAAGGTTACGATGGAAGACTTTAACGAAGCCATCGATAAGGTAAGCATTGGTCTTAAAAAGAAGTCACGCAAGGACAATAAAAAAGAAATGCGCCTTGTTTCTGTACACGAAACAGGACACGCCCTTATTTCTGCCTTTATTCCTGACCACGAACCGGTTAACAAGATTACCGTAGTTCCGCGCTCTCACGGAATCGGCGGTTTTACCCAGTACCGCGAAGCAGAAGAAAAGAACTTTATGACCAAAAAAGATCTGATTAATGAAGTTGATTCTCTGCTCGGTGGACGCGCCGCAGAACAGATTGTCCTGGGTGATATTTCTACCGGCGCTTCAAACGATATTGCGCGTGCAACTGACCTGGTAAAACAGATGATTACCGTTTACGGTATGTCAGAAAAATTTGAAAACATGACTCTTGGCAAGGGCGTTCTCGGAACACGCGGCGGCGAACCGAATCTTGTCCGCGAATTCAGTGAAGACTCACAGAATTACATCGACAACGAAATCGCCCGTGTGATGAAGGAGCGCTACACACACGTTGTGGAAGTTTTGACCGAACACAAAGATCTGCTGGATTATATTGCAAGACGTCTTGAACAGATTGAAACAATGGACGGAAAAGAATTCTACGAAATTGTTAACGGTTCAAAACATTGTGATGAAATTATTGCTAATTCGTCGTCTGTCGTTGACGGTAATGCTCAATAATTCTAAAATTGAGGGAATATGAAAAAGATTTTGTTTTTTACAGCCGTTTTGCTTTCGCTTGCAGCAACGGCGTTCAGTCAGGGAATTTTAACAGCAGCCGCATTCTTTCAGACTGTATCCGCCGAATACGGCAAGATCAATGACTACGAAGCAAGTGTAGAAATTAAAGCCGCCAAAAACGCAATGGAAGGAAAGGTTTCTTTTAAAAGACCGGACCTTCTCCGCATTGACTTTACCCGCCCGGAAGAACAGGTAATCTGTTTTAACGGTGATACCCTTACAATTTATCTTCCGGGAAACGCCGCCATCCTCAACCAGTCAGTTGAATCAAGCGGTACAAACAACGGTGCAGGTATGGCTACTCCTCAGGGACTTGCCCTCATGAGCCGTTATTATTCAGTTGCATACGAAACCGGACAGGATCCTGTTCCTCTCGAAGAAGGCAGCGAAGAAAAGGTTGTAAAACTTGTTTTGAGCCGCCGCAACACAAGCGAGGCATTCCGTTACATCAATCTGAGCATTGTTCCGGAGACAAAACTTATCCGTCGGATTCAGGCGGTAACTCCTCAGGGAGAAACTTTCCAGTTCGACTTTTCTAACTATGTAATAAATCAGGGAATTTCGGATCAGAGGTTTATTTATGATCCGCCTTCTTCTGCAAACAACTACAATAATTTTCTATTCTCGGAGCAATAATTTATGGAAAGCTACGGTGAGATTTTAAAAAATAAAAGAGAAGAAAAAAATCTTGATTTCAGTACCATCAGCCGTGATACTGCAATCGCACAGAACTATCTTAAAGCACTCGAAGAAGAAGATGCTTCGGCATTTTCCGGAGAACCGTATCTCGTAGGCTTTTTAAAAAATTACTCGGAATATCTCGGCGCAGACACAAACCGCATCATGCAGCTGTACCGCGCAAAAGTTGTTCAGGAGTCTCCTGTTCCGGAAGGACTCATTGTCCACGAAAAACCAAAGTATGTCCTTCCGCTTATTCTTGGAATCGTAACAGTGCTCGTAACTGTCGGTGTAATAATCGGCATTATGCTTGTCAAAAAATCAAATCAGAATTCAGAAAATGAACTTGCACTTGCAAAGAGTTCAACTTCAAAACGATATGAGCTTTCAGAAAAACCGCTCCAGGCACGTTTTTACAAGGGCGACCAGATTGTCCTCGGAACACCGTCTGGCGATCTGATTCTTACAGTTTCCAATACACAGGGCAAATTCGGCCTTGAAACTCCTGCCGGAGTTCAATACATCGAACTGAGCGAAGAAATTGAAATTGACGTTGATGGAAATTCAACTCCTGAACTCATTGTTTATGTTTCTGATGTTTCAAATGAAGTAATTGAACGCGGGGCCGAAGCACGCATCCTCGTCAAGAACGAAACTGCCGTTGCAATCGGAGAAACAAAGACTTCAGAAATTCCTAACGCTGAAGATTTGCCGCAGAACCAGAACCGCACTGTTATTCTTGAAGACACACGCGCTTATCCGTTTACAATCAATGCAAGTTTCCGCGCAGGCTGTGTATTCCGTTTTAGACCGGACCGCAAGGAAACAACTGAAGACTACTTTACAAACGGTGATATCGTAACGATGACCGCTTCAAACGGTGTACGACTCTGGATTTCAAACGGTAATACCGTAAAACTTCAGGTAATCGCAAATTCTCACTCTTATGACCTCGGTGTTACAAAAGCCGGACAGGTTGTTGTAGAAGACATCCGCTGGATTAAAGACACAGACGGTAAATACAAACTTGTAATAAATGAACTCGAGTAAATTTTTTATTGATCAGCATGGTTGTGCCAAAAACCAGGTTGACGGCGAACTCATAATTTCTTTACTCCAAAAAAAGAACTGGATTCAAACATTTGACGCCGGCGAAGCAGATTTGATTATTGTAAACTCATGCGGTTTTATTGAATCTGCAAAAACCGAAAGCCTGAATGCAGTTATGTCTGCACGCCAGATGTATCCAAAGGCAAAAATTCTTCTGGCAGGTTGTCTTGCTGAGCGCTATGCAAATGATTTGCGCGACAGCCTTACCGAAGCCGACGGATTTTTTGGAAACGGCAAACTCGACGAAATCTATAAAATTCTTGACCCGCTGATGAATGACGAACGCCCTGTTCTTGTTCCTGAGCAGAAAGGTGTCTGCTGTGGTGACAGAAACCTCCTCTTAAACTTTCCGCGAAGCGCATTTGTTAAAATTACGGAAGGCTGCAATAACCGCTGTTCCTTCTGCGCAATTCCGATTATACGCGGTAATTTAAGAAGCCGCCCTGCAGAAGAAATCGTTACAGAAATAAAGGAACTTGTTTCCAGGGGAATTTACGAAATTAATCTCATCGGTCAGGACCTCGCTGCCTACGGAACCGGCGCCACAGACAACTGTTTTGGTGACGGCAGAACACGCCTTCCGAACGGAACTCCGGGTACAGAAGTTGCCGGCGGAACGCTTACTTCAAATACAGAGTCAGGTCTCTGCCGTTTAATGAAGATGATTTCTGCAATCCCGGGAACTTTTGCCGTACGTCTTCTGTACATTCATCCGGACCACTTTAATAAAGATATTCTGCCTGTAATCAAGGCTGACAAACGCTTTTTGCATTATTTTGATATTCCTTTCCAGAATGGGGATGACCAGATTATCAAAGCCATGAACCGTGTGGGAAGTACCGCGATGTACAGGGATTTAATCAGCACAATTCGGACTGAACTTCCTGACGCCGCAATCCGTACAACGCTTATGACGGGCTTTCCGGGAGAAAAGGTTTCTTCGTTTGAAAGCACAAAGGCCTTTCTGCGCGACATAAATCCAAACTGGAGCGGCTGTTTTTCATACTCAAAAGAAGACGACACACCGGCCTACGATTTTAAGAATCAAGTCCCGCACAAAACTGCTGAAGAGCGCGCAAACGAACTCGTAAAAATCCAGGCGGAAATTACAAAAGAAAAGCTTGCTTCTTACTGCGGCCAGGAATTTGACGTTTTAATCGAAGAAGTTCTTAATCAGGGCGAGGATAATCCTGACGAAGGGCTTGCGATTGCACGCGCATGGTTCCAGGCGCCTGAAGTAGACGGAAGTGTGGTAGTCCGCTACGATTTTTCTGATGAAACTCAGAAAAAGGCAGTGCAGGTCGGCCGCCTTGTCCGGGTAAAAATCGACGCTTCAACCGATGTCGATTTAAACGGTGATTTTATCGCCGACAGCCCGCTGAATAATTCAATTGCAGATAATTCTTTTAAATTTGCACCTGATTTGATATAA
>JAEEGH010003571.1_pt1 | contig 40730 bp, 32 predicted proteins | sample 9134181 | NCBI WGS metagenome assembly JAEEGH01 (sample SAMN16246544, study PRJNA631951) | gut metagenome | biome: gut microbiome; feature: rumen; material: DP-attached | host: Bos | place: Iran: Karaj | collected 2018-10 | reverse complement strand
ATCGGATTGAGCAACTACCTCAACGAAGACAGTTTTCAACTCTCTGAGATTATTCATGAAAATGTATTGGACGGCGTGGACTTCATTCCGGCAGGACATATTCCGCCGAACCCTGCAGCCTTGCTGGGCCGCCAGCGTTTCGACAAGTTGATTGACGAACTCCGCCAAAAGTACGACTACATACTGCTTGATGGCGTTCCGTACAACGCCGTGGCAGATATGATGGTCATTCAGCGCCTGGTGGACATGAATCTCTTCATCATCCGCAGCGGCCAGATTGACCGCCGCAACCTGCCTGCACTTGACACACTTTACGAGCAAAAGAAACTCCACAATCCTTGTATCGTGCTCAACGGAACGGATTACAAGGGACTTTACGGATACGGACATGGTTATGGCTATGGCTACGGTTATGGCTATGGCTACGGTTACGGATATGGTGAAGAGAAGAAAGACCGTAAGAAGAGTAAGAAGAGATAGCGGATGGTCATTGCTGTAGATTTCGACGGAACCATCGTCGAGCACAAGTATCCTAAAATCGGTAAAGAACTCCCCTTCGCCATCGACACGCTCCGCCAACTGGCCGATGAAGGGCACAAATTGATTCTGTGGACCTCGCGCGACGGTGAGCTGCTTGAAGAGGCTCTTACTTTCTGCCGTGAACGAGGGTTGGAGTTCTATGCCATCAACAGCAACTATCCTCCTGGTGCACTCTTCTCGACAAAACCCGGCCGTTCCTGCAAGGTGGTGGCGGACCTTTATATTGACGACCGCAATCTCGGCGGGTTGCCTGACTGGGGCACCATCCACGAGATAGTGACCGGCGTACGCGCTGAAAAGCACAAGAAACACCGCGGTCTATTCGGCAGGAAACGCAAATGACGACAGATTTGTTTCTGGCTTTGGTACGAAGCGGCCTCTACGAGAGGCCGCTTGCTGCTGATGCGCTTTCTTTGGCACGTAAGACAAAGCCGGAAGAGTGGCAAGCAATTCTGGATGCTGCCCGACGGCAGGCTGTTTTGGGATTGCTCTATCAAGCGCTGTTTCTGCTGCCTTCCAATGTAAAACCTCCCGAGCGATTCGTTACCGAATTGATGTCCGACACGCTTCGCGCTGTCCGAAGGTACTACGAGATTTCGTCCGTAACTGAGTCTTTGACGAATCGACTCCTATCGGCCGGACTTTCGCCCATCGTGATGAAGGGAACGTCTGTAGCTTCTTACTATCTGCATCCAGAATTCCGGATATGCGGTGACATCGACCTATATTTGCCGCCCAATGAGATCAAGCATGCGCACGCTATGTTGGAAGAACGGAGCACCTCGCCCGATGGAAGCCTCCTGGGGCATGTGAAAGGCATCGACATCGACCTGCACGACCGTTATTTCGACCTGCATTGCGCAGCACACAAATTGCCGGCTGTAGGAACACCTGAAGCGACGTTGCTCATGCTATCCGCTCATATTCTCAAACATGCTATAGGACCCGGGGTTGGACTGAGGCAGCTCTGCGATATGGCGATGGCCTGGAAGGCGCTCGGAAAGAGTATCGATGTACCTGAAATTACGCAAATCTTCCACCGCACCGGCACCTGGCGCTGGAACCAGTTGCTGTTCTCCTATCTGGCTGAAAAACTCGAGGTTTCCGACCATCCCTTCATCGGCGAACAAGTATCGCCCAAACCGCTGGAGAAAATTATCTTGGAAGGGGGTAATTTCGGCCACTACGCATCCTCCCGGGGTACAGCACTGAGCGCTAATTCAAGACAGCGCAAACTCAACACATTGAAACGTTTCCTTCGTCGGCTCCCCTTTTCGCTCCGCTACGCACCCAAGGAAACCCTTGCCACGATGGGGAGCCTTTTCCGCGGAAATCTCCGCAATACCTTTTCCTTTACTAAGCCATAGTTTCCAGCCAGGCGCGCGGTACAGAAGCGCGGGCGAAGAGGAAGTCGTGCAAGGAGACCACGACATAGTGTCGCCCCTGGAGTTCCATGATGCTTCCCTCTATACCTTGCAGGGGACCTTTGGTAACGCGAACCTTTTCCCCCAGTTCAAGTGGACGATCCAAAAGACCGCCTTCGTCAGTCGACAAGTCGAAGACTCTTTGGAAATCTTCCATCTCTTTATCAGGAACGACCATCAGATGCCGGGTAGCATGGTCAAAAAGATAGTCGGCCTTTAATCCTCGTTCGTGGATCAGGGCAAGCGCCTCAGCCTTCGTAGCCCGTATGAAGACCAGACAATTGATGACAGGACGTTCGACGGTCCTGCCACGCCAGCCTTTGCTCTTTCGCGTCGGCACAAAAATCTCCACGCCAAGTGAGTCCAATCGGTTACGAACGCCCAGTTCCGCACCGTGGCGCGTCCGCGCCACAAACCATCTGCGTCCGTCCTGCGTGTCCATAGCAAACAGGTTTGCCTGAATCTTAGAATTTCCTTCCGACGACGATACTCAGAAACGTCAATCCCAGAACCTTGAGATCAAACCAAACGGAACGGTTCCGTAGATAGTAAAGGTCAAGGTCAAGGCGTGTGAGCATCTTCTCAAGCGTATCGGTGTAGCCGTTGTACAACGTGGCGTAGCTCGTTACGCCGGGTCGGATCTGGAAAAGATAACGGTAGCGGGGATTGCGTTCCATTATCTGGCCAATATAGAACTGTCGCTCAGGGCGGTAGCCTATAAAAGACATATCCCCGCGAAGCACGTTCCATAGCTGAGGAAGTTCATCCAAATGATGAGCCCGGAGAAATCGTCCGGTACGCGTGAGCCGCGGGTCGTTGTCGCCACTATAAAGCTGCGGACACTCATCCGCCTCCGCGTCCACACGCATAGAGCGGAACTTACAGATGTTGAAAGGACGCCCTTGCCGTCCAATCCGTTCCTGGACATAAAGCACCGGCCCACCGTCCTCCAATTTCACGGCTGCAGCACAAATACCGATCAGCGGCGAAAACAGCAGCAGCAGAATCGCGGAAGCCACCGCATCGAAACTCCGTTTGACAAAACGACCCACCGCATTCATCCCGTCATGCTGCGGATGATCCTCTAATGTGGTCTTTGACTTGCCCCCCTCCGTGCTATCAGGCTCATTCGGGAAAAGGATGGCATCAATACCCCCGAGGCGCCACTGAAGGGAATCTATCTCCTGGGCGTCGCGACAGTAGTACACGACTCTGTCGTCAATAACGCGACCAGACATATTCCGGTCCTGGGTCAGGAGACCCAAGACATTGTAGATACCGCCACGGTCTGCCTCATTCGCCAGCTTCAGCGACAAGGGTCCTGTACCCGCAACCAGAACGTTTTTTTTGCCGACTACAGCATTGACATCTTCGTCGCCTTCCGTCGAGAAAAGTCTCGCCGACAGACGGATATACAGAAGAAAAACGCAACTGAGCAGCAAGTCTGCGAGCAAGAGCGACACCTTTGTCATTGCAGAAGCAATAGGCATAATATGCAGCAAGAGTAACCCAGCCAAAAGGACTTCTTTTACCACGATAGCCAAGACGACGTGTCCCAACAAGCGGATAGTTGCATAGCGCCGAACGAATCGGTAGCTCCCCGTAGCGAAGAAACCCACCAGAGAGGCTCCCAACGAACACCCAATCCAGCGCAGGACGATAGACGTAAACCCCGGCATTGCAGATGTCAGCCAACGAACAAGCAAAAGAGCCAACAATGACGCCATAACAGACAGTATACTGTCTTGCAACAGCACGGTCCGGGAGTCGTTGTATTTCGCCGAGGTAGGCATGACCAGTCGTCTAGTACGAAGTTTCGCGCAAAATTATAAAAAAATCGAGTAATCGCAAAAACCGAACCTATTTTCGCTTTCTTTTACGGTATTCTTCCTCTCGTGTCAATATGCAGTTAGCCAGAGGCTTAACACTTAAGATTTAAAAACGAGGGAGGCTCAAAAAAGCCCCCCTCGATTGATGCAATTGCTTTAATAAGCTAGATTGGTTCGTAAGTCACTTGGATGGAAGTAATACGAGGGAAGTTCGGAGTGCTATAGTTGCTTTGGTAACCATTCGTAAAGGTGACCGCTCCGGTGCTGGATCCGGTCCAAGTCGCTGTACTACTATTATTCCCGTCACGAGTAAAAGTACCAGGCGTTACTGTTACCGGATTGTTACCAAACTCATATCCAGCATAAGTGGCATTGCTATAGGTAACTTTGATCTGCGTGATTTTCAAGCCGGAAACAGGAGTTATCGTGATATTACCACGATTGTTTTGATTATTATTCCGATACCCCATTTGTATATAATTCACATCAGTCGGTCTGTAACCATATTCCCAAATATCCCCATAACCACCATAATCAAGGCCCAAATTCGAAAGACTTATATTAATGTACCCGTCATTCGAAGTAGCATTTCCTGTCCGGTTGTCATTGTACGTAAAGCTATTAACATTAAACGTAGAAGACGAATTCGGCCGACGACGCTGGGTAATGGTTGCCGTAGCTGTAGCAGCCGGATTTGTCATCGTTGCTGTTACGGTAAAGGTCCGCTGACTTGTCGTCGTATTGGCCGGCAGCGTGACCGTCAAAGTAGTAGTGCCCTCGCCGGAAGTAGCGGAGAGGGTTGGATTCGTGCCAGTCGGGCCGGAAACGCTCGCCGTCCAAGCCTTTCCTTCTTCAGCATGGATTGTCACAGTTGCCGTGGTAGCATTAAAGAGGACTGTTTGCGTGTTCGGGGTGATGGAGAACTGGAGTGGCAGCTGAGTGATAGTCACCGTATGAGGCACGCCGGCAGAAGTAACAGTAGCCGTTAAGGTTCTGGGAGTCGTCGTGCTATTATTGGCCGCGAAGCTCATCGTGAAGGATCCGTTACCGGTTTGCGCACTACTCACATTAACGGTAACTCCATCTCCAGCCGTGACAGTCCAGGTCTTCGTCTGGTCGTCCGGATCCATTTCGACCTGAACATCAACGGACGTTACATCAAATGCTACAGTCGCCTGTGTCGGATTGACATAGATACCGTCGTTGAGCAGGTTGACACTCTGAGTTTTAAAGTATTCATTGGCAACATAGATGGTCGTTGCACTGGCCCCCAACATCGTTTCGAACTGCGTCGAAATCGTGTGGTTCGTCGTGTATTCGCTCTCGTTGACAGTACGGATAAAAAAGAACGAATTCGTCGTGCCGTCTGCCAGACTCTTCGCGGTCTTGACCGGCATGGTGATCGCATGGCCATTGCCGTCCTGCTGCGTCGGGTTTAGCGTATGGTTGATGTCTTCGATGTAGATTTCCAGCGGAAACATCGAGGAGGGCAGACCATCCGGAAGCCCGATGTTCAAGACGGTATTGATTCCAGTTCCAGTATCGACTTTCTTGGGAACCAACGACAAAGTCATATCCATCTGCTTCATGACGCGAAGAGTAATGTCGCGATAGAGAGTGGACCTGTCGTCATCTTCCAGTCCGTTATGGGCTATGACCTGAAGGACGGATACAAGATCTTCGTTCGCATCTTGTCCGTTTAACTCAAACTCATAGAAATTATACCCAGTTTCAGAACTTTCAGCCGTTTTGGTGACTGTCGTTCCCTCCTTAAGGGCAAGGCCCTGAGTCTTAATGCTTACGGACACATTGGTATTGTTTACGACTCCGGTGGAAACATCGGGGATATATTGGACCCAGAGTGTTTTCTTACCACCGGAAGTGAAGTTCTTCTCCACATACTCCACAAGAAGACGGGACTCTCCATCAGAGATATCCGTCAGCTTCCGAGCTTCTGTTGACATGGAAACGTTACCGCCGCTATCGCGGTTCATTGCCTCAGCCGGACTCGTGGCACCCCGGTTTCCAACCTTGTGTATCTTGACCTTATAATTGTAGTTGCGGTATATCGGAAAATAGCCTCCAACAGCCTCATCCATCAAGTCGATTCTGTAATAAGTATAATAACTGTCCTCCTGACCATTGGTTGGCTTGAATTTCGCCCGTACCAAGAGGCACGTTGCCTTTTCAGTCCCGGGATGAGTGCGCTCGTACATGAAAAGAGGCGTGCCTGGGGACGTTGTAATAGCCGACTCGGCCGCGGCTGCCGTCGCAGGATAATTATTATCCATCGGTTCGTCCACGAACATAAAACCTTCGTATATCTCATCTCCATTCACCATCCTTCCCGTCGTTTCGTTATAGGTGTAGGCTGCATAGTCATCGACATAAGTGCCTGCCGCCATCGGGGCAACAGAACCCTTTGTAGGAACATTAACCAGCATCCAATGGATATCCTTCAGGTTTTCACTTGCCTGTTGGTCAACACTAAGGGTGACTTGTGCAAAATTTCGGATCAGGATAAGACCCGTGAAAGCATTTGCTGTCGGTGTGTCCGGTTCAAAGTTACCTTGCTCATCCGTCTTCATGATGCCATTTACATCTTTTTTGGGCAGGATACCGTCTTTCAGAATGATGCGAGTCCAGAAAGCGCCCACATTGTCGGAGGTGCTCATCTTCTCCATGATGGAAGCCTCCGTCTCGTCAACGAATTTGATGCTTTCGTCTCCATTGGCGATGATATGCACATGCGCTTCGCCTTCGTACACCGGAAGGAGGACTTTGAATTGATAGGTCGTTCCGTTGGAAGTGGCGTAACTACCCACAGGTTCTGCGAGAGAGTATGCCTGCGGATAGCCGGAGATGCCGAATACCGCAACCTTGATGTAGTCGATTTGTGGATCAGCGGAGCAATTCTTGGCTTTTGTCAGGGCTTGGATTTGCACGGCAGGTATCTCCAACTCCATCGTGACGGCCACCAAACCAGTCTCATTAGCTTTCGGGAGCAGTTGGCTGGGTTCCAACTCCTTTACGCAGGAAACCAAGCCTAGCAAAAGAACAAAAAGAATGTATATTGTCTTTTTCATAATCTCCACTTATTTATTGTCATAGAATCCCTGCCAGGAGGTAAGAGTCTCTTGAACAGGCTCCTCACCCCAATACCAAACATCGTAAATGCAACGCACAGCATGATCACCAGTATCAGTTCCATTAGTAGGGCTGAAATTTCTAGAATTGGAGTCATAATAGCGATGGGATGATGCCCAATAGTCGCCATTGAACATATTTGGAATAAAACCATTATTTGAAAGGGCAACAAGATATGAAATTTCCCCTTCAGTAGGAAGGCGCCAACGGCCAGCCGGATATCCATTTTCCTGATAGGACGCGCAACGCTCCTTAGCGCGATCGTAACTTACTGAGGTTGTTTTTCCATATGATGATGCTATCAAGAAACCAGGAGAAACGACTTTTCTGGAGTCAGTATCTGATAGACTGGCTTTATAATTAGTCACGCTGATATAATCCATTGAACCACCAACTGATTCCCGCGCATCTCCGATTACCAATCCAAGACTCTCATCAAGAATAGTAGGGTGGACTATGATATTATACTGGCTATTATTTGTACCACTACCCGTGACATTGTCGGGATTTGTAATACTACCGATTCTTCTTTGGTTATTATTACCATTTGTCCTATTATTCCAAGCGTAATGAAAGTCATCTGTTTGAGCCGGATCATCATAACTATAGCCATTAACAAAGACAACTCCATTCGACTTTTTGCTCGTCACATACAATGATGGATACTGGGTAATCGTCAAGTGCCTGTCGAAAGAATCGTCCTCGGCCTCCTCCAAATGAAGCGTCACCTTAAAAACATATGGAGCCATATCAAAAGCATTGTTCGGCTGATTGTTTACCGTCTGTCGATTGTCCATTGTGTGGTTGATTCGCAAATAGGAAGCGTTCTGAGGAATAGTAACCCAACTCCTGATTACGTTGTCACCAGCCGTACCTGTAGCAATGCCTTTTTTTGTCCGTAAAGCAGGCGTTGCAACCACTTCATCATCTTGCATAAAGTACTGTGGCGCTGGAGAAGAGCCGGACAAATCCATTTGGTAGATTTCATCTATATACGCGATAACCTTACCTGAAGAAACGAAGGAGATGTCAATTTGATTCACATACATATCATACTCGTTCTTCGGAATATCAAGAGAAATGTAACGTCCCGTTGCAACGCTGGAGGAAATTGGATTCTCGGGAGCAAGCCAATTTTTAACCAAATACTCGCCGGTCAAACCCACTTCTTTGTCGGAACCGATGATGTTGACAGTCACATTGTACTCATAGATGCGGTTGCCCTCGTTTACAGTCGCTCTCGGGATGACAATCTTGTAATAAACCTCTTTCTGTTTGTAGAGGATTTGCTGATCGGTTCCGTAGTTCTTGTAACCATACCAGGGAAGAACCAGTTTGATATACGGCTGGTTGTCGTCACCTTCCTTCATACTGATGGGGTAAGTATAGTAATGAGCCAGCTTTTTATTATCGGAAGTGGTTGTCGTGATGTCATTCATGAAATCATAGGCATACTCGAAGATGTCACGGGAACCGTCGCCCGGCACATTATTGTGAACTTCAGGTTTCGTACAAGTTTTCCAGGAATCTGCAACCAAATCGCGAGTCAGCGGACCGCCCAGCGTGGTGTGCTCGATGGCATTGGACAGATACACGCGGGTCTCTTCGCCGGAAGGTTGCGGAACCCACATGATATTCCCGCTCTCCTTCACCTCCTCATAGTTTTGATAAGTAAAATTCACCGTGACTTTAGAAGCCAGACGCTTGAGGGGAATTTCGTTGTCAGCAGCGTGCAAATCAATTACTTCCTCACCGGTCATGACAAAAAACAGTGCTTCGTCATTAGGTTCCATCTTCCGTGGCCAGCGAAGGCCGAAGTAATTGGTTCCAATCGAACCGCCGTTTTTGAAGAAAGATTCTCCGACCTCTAAACCATGTAACGCTGCCCATGTCTTTGCGTCTTCAGGAATAGTCGTATTAGGCGATTGAACGGCCGCTCCGTACTTATCTACAAAATTCGCCACGGCAAAAACCATCGCCTTGGTGGCACCGTCGGGGAAAATCTTTTCAAGTGCACTATGATCAAGCGTTTCCGTATAAGTTCCTTCAAGCCCGCCAAGATTATGCTCACTGGGTTTATATGTACCTCGGAAAAGATACTCGGCATCGTCGTCCACGGTATCATCCGTATTAAGCGGGAAAAAGAAATAATCGATCTGCTTAATAAGATCTTCGTTGCCCGTTGCCAACCGGTCAGCTTTTGTCATAACCCCACAAGAGAATGAAAGCGAAAAGGTCTGATCTTGGATGGAAGTAGGGGAATCTAACGGTTCCACGCAGGACGCCACGACAAGCATGGCCGCCAAAAAAGCAATATAATGGATGATTCTTTTCATACTTCTTAGCTATTAGGAGGTTGCCGGAATGGTCAGCGCATAGTTTGCACGGACTTCGGAATAGGCGCTGATCCATTCGTCGCTGCCATTAGGTTTGAACCAAATGTTAATCTGTGCCTTGTGCTCGACTCCATCCTGGCCGCTGGCAGCGCGAACTTGAAAATAAACTGTGTCATGGCTTATGTCCTCGCCGGCATTCTGGTTGTGGCGAGACCATGTAGTACCGTTGTATATCCAAATTTCGTACATGTCCTCATCGACCGTCGTCGCGCCATAAGCGGGGATAAGTCCTAATTTATACTTGCCGGACTGGGGATAATTTACTGTAAAATAGCCTTGAGCAGGGAAATAGCCATCATAGAGCGCCCCATTTACAGTCGGCTGATAATACATATAAACGGCATAGTCCTCATCAACTACCGTATTCGTTTCTACACCTCCGACAGTTACCTTCGAGTTCATCCAAGTCACGTTCGACATGTTGATGGAACCAGTCGCCGTGTTAATAGCAGGGATATTGGCTTGATCCCAATCCTGGACAACGAATTTCAACTTGAGCTCCTCCGGGTAGAGCAAAAGATTATAGGAGTTAATCTTACCGGCTTCCCAAACAACATTGGCGGGGAGACTAACGCTCTTCGTTTTCGCGGAACCACCCGCAGGGGTATAGTTGACCGTGATTGTCGCGGCACCCTCTGTAAGCGTCTGAGGCCAGATCATGTAAGGAGTGGCTGTGGCATCATCGCCCTCCAACTTACTTCCATCCAGTACGTCAACGATTTCCTCCGGATCCAGAAGAACCGCGTTGCTGGAACCGCTGAAACCGCCGAAATTGCCAGAGGTAGTAAGCCCCGTAATTGCGGGAACCACCTTGGTCGCGTCTTCGGTAGTCCCGAAAGTAACGGTCGCACTGGCCTTATTGGGCAGTGTGACGGTGACGGAATTCACGGTCAACGCTGCACCGGTGTAGTTCTCCATCGAAATGCGGATGGCAGAAAACAAGTGATCGAAAACCAGAGGAACAGGCTCATTGATAACATGTCCTGCTTTCCAATCAGCTGCCGTTGTGGAAATGATATTGGAATAGAGTATGTCCGTTTGATTCGAATTCCAGGCAAGAACCTTTTCGGAAATAGTCAAGGTCGTTCCATCGAGGTTTCCGCCATTATGGGTATAACCAAAGAGTTTGTGAGAACCGTTTTCCCAATAATAAGTATTGCCTGATTCATACACCCATGCTTCGTCTGGGGGGCTGTATGTAATGACATCCCTGATAAAGGGGTCCGTAGAAGTCCCCATCAAGTCGATAACGGAAAAAGCCTGATCGGTCAGGTTGTCGCTCGTTACCATTGCCTTGGTTACAACGGACTTCGGCGCAAAGCGAATCAGACCACCGTCGGAGGTCACCTCCTCAAATTGGTTACAGGAGACCGCAAGGCCCAGAGCGATAATAATCGTCGTGTATTGAATAATTCTTTTCATATATCGCCTCCTCTCGTTATATGATCACTTGTGTCGGATCGAGTGGCACCCACTCGTTAACGGAAACATCGTAGAAAATGCGCCACGTCGCACCTTTATCTACGGCAATCGCTTTGAACCTGGCCTTGTGGCCTGCCGGGAAAGTAAGCCATTGGAACTCGTTGTTACTGTCCTTTTGCTGCAACTTAAGTGTACGCACTTTGTTCACACCATCAGCCGTGAGATCAAGGGTGATCGATACCTTATCCAAGTCGTTCGGCAGAGCAAAGAGTGTGAAGGTTACCCCCTTGTTCGTATCAATCTTAGTCCCTGAAGGGAATCTCACGGTAAGAGATTTCTCGCACTCCTCGTATCCATCCCAATATGCTTTGTTCGATTCGTCAATAAAATAAATCTGACTATTCTCAATATAAAACAATTTTGGATTCTCGCTTTCTGGATCGCCGCTCCAAAGCCCAGGTGCGTAAATGCAAGTTCCAGTCATGTAGCAATGGTCGCTGTCATTCTCAGTCGACAGTTTAAAACTGTTCAGCGTAATCTCGCCTTCCTTACTCTTGAGGTTGAACTCGAAAGCCGTGAAGGCAGGGTAGAACTTAAGATCCACCTTCGTTCCACTAGTCACGTTCTGTTGCATAGCGAGCAATGGTAATGAAGAGATATCCGGAGAATGGACGCCATCCGTGAGAGAAATAGTCTGATTATTAGGATTAGGAATTACTAGGGTAAAAGCAAGTCCTCCGTTGTTAAACCAGTTGATTCCCGTATTTTTCGGATAAACGCCATAAAATGTTGCATTGCCACTGCTGGCATTCCAATACAATCCACGGCCATCAGGACTCGCCGTCGTTTCATCCTCATTCTCACCCAAAGTATTAGACAAATTCGCCTTACTCTCGTGGCCATCCGTCGTTATATTAGTAAGATAGTAGTCGTCATAGACATAATTGACAGTAGTTTGTCCAGCCCCTGTCTCGCCAATCTCATGCGCTGCACCATCTTGACCGGTAAGATAGTTCGTGTTAGGGCTATATATGCGGATCATGTCATTAGATCCCCATCCAATGATTGCGTACCCGCCATTTTCTCCTGTGTAGGAAGTTTTTGTCGCAACGCTACCTTTGGAAGTTGCAGTGAACTTTACCTTACGGCCTCCTCCATCGGAAATAGGCTCGCAACCTGCCAGCAAAGACAGCATGCCGGTAAGAAAGATAAGGCAGATTACTCGATTTCTCATTGTGCATCCTCCCACTCGTGATTGAATGTATTGCCTGAAGTGTCGTAATTGTAAGGATCGATCTTCTGGCCGACAGACGTAATGTCGTTGTTGTCCACAATCGACCCTGCCAGCAGCGCAACTCCCAAAGAGAGGGCCGTCTGCCGCAGAATCGCAGGAGCCACATATTGTTGTTTTCGTTTCATATTGCAACAAAAATATTACTATCTTTGACAAAATCTCTTCGTAAGAGATACTATACCAGCTGGCAAAGTTATGCTACATTAGTCAAAAAAACAAACTTTTTCGACTTTTTATTAATTTCCCGGAGCCCCTTTATAAATTATTAATAGGTATAGCCCGCTCAGGCATTGTTGATCCGTTCCCAAACCTCGCGGTTAGCGCGGTCGACCAGTGAGTTATCCAGCGAAGCAAGGTATATGCGAGTCGTCCGTTCGGAGGTATGCCCCATACCTGTACTTATTACTGAAAGAGGGATGGCAGCATCTCTGGCAATGGTAGCCCAGGAGTGACGCGCGCTATAGGATGTGAGAGGAGCCTCAGTACCGACCAGTTCGCCCAAACGCCTGAGCATCCTGTTATGGCGACTCAGCGCAATCGTATATTGTTCAAACGCCTCTTTGGGATCGCTAGCCCGCAAAATGGGGAGCAGATAGGGATCGTGGCAGGCCCCGGCATACCTGTTGATGATAGCCAGCATCCACGGCTCAACCCTGACACTGATAGCTTGACCGGTCTTGCGGCGGACGTACTGGATAAAACCGGCCTGGAGGTTTTTGCGCGTTAGAAAAGCCATATCCACGAAACACATCCCACGTGCTTGAAAACTAAAGAGAAACAGATCGCGCGCGAGGGCGAGTTCGGGTTCGTCGATAGTAAGAGCGGCAATCCGATGGAGCTCGTCGATCGACAAAGCCCTTTTCCTCGTTATGTCAACCCCGGTGTATACTCCGGCAAATGGGAAGGATTGCCGTGCGTACCCTTCTTTGACGGCCTGATTGTACACGGAGCGCAAGACCCGATTGTAAAACGAGACGGTATTGCGTTGCAACCCTTTTCCGTAGAGGAATTGGTTGTACTGTGCAACAATCTCGGCGGTCAGTTCGTTCACATACAGAAGCCGTCCGGAGAGAAAATTACTAATACTCTGCCTGGTTCTAGCGTAATTTCTGCTAGTAGAAAACCGATTTGTCCTATCTAGCAACAGAATAAGCTCCGATAAATAATCAATGAGTAAGATGTGTTTATTCCTATTCATAGGTCGCAAAAGTAATAATTCTTAATTATAATATCTCTTACGAAGAGATTTTATTGAACACAAGAATTGAGAATGATTGATATCGTTGTGTAATATGAAACGAAAACAACAATATGTAGCGCCTGCGATTCTGCGGCAGACGCAGCTCTCGCCGGGGGTAGCGTTACTGGCGAACTCCATTGTTGACGATGCCGTCATCAAATCAATGGGACAACAAATAGACACCTACGATTTCGGTGCTTCGGGCAACACTTTTAATCACGAATGGGAGGATGCACAACAATGAGAAACAGGGTTATCTGCTTATTCTGCCTTGCCGGCATGATGCTGTTTTTGGCCGCCGGTTGTGAAACCACTTTCGAACAGAAAGGGCGCGATGTGAAGTTCACAGCGACTTCAAAAGGCAGTGTCTCTACAAAAACGGCATATGGCAACGAGGACGGAGGATATGCCATTATCGAATGGAAAGCCAACGACCAGATCCGAATCTATAGCCCGAACACCAATTATCTTTATGGTTCAGGCGGTGATGCCGCAGTCATCGTTGGCGAAGGAGAAGGGCAGACCCAATTCGAAGGCTATGTATATGACGACTACACCCTCATCCCCAGTTCTACGATAAGCGGCCATATCCATACTGCTACACTTGAAAACCTGGATCAGTCAGAAGAGAATCCCGACGGTCGCGGTTTGTATTGGAACTTATCGGGAACCACGTCAGAGAATGAGGCCACTTTCTATGCTGCTTATCCTACCAATACTGGCGTCAGCTGGTATAGTAATGGTCTGAGTTTCGATTTGAATATCCCCAACCGTCAATCAGTGACTTTCGACGCAAATGGCGTTCATACGCCTTCCATCTCCTCACTTCCGTTGCTTGCAATGCAGCAGAACGTACAGAGCGGCGATCAGGTAAATTTGGAGTTCTACCCTGCATTTTCAGCTTTTGAATTCAACCTTAAGAGTGAAGACCTGATTACGCTGAACAGTTTCACGCTGGAGACCGCTTGCGACACCAGTTACGTAACCGGGACCTGCATTTACAACCCGGCGCTGAAAAAGAAAAGCGGAGAGTTCTACATTCAAAATAACCAAATCTATTTCATTGCAGATTCCTATTGGGCTGGCTCTTATGAACTTTGCAGCAAGTCTCTTACCGTAAACTTCCCTACCGGAACGCAAATCGGACCGGTAGATGAAACAACAAGCAAAGAGGTTACCTTCACACTCTTCGCCCTGCCGAACGACCTCGATCAGGTATCCATCACCGTCAACCTTACTGCTGACGGCCTGACGACATCGCGCAAACTCAAGTTGCAGCAAAAAGACAGCAACAGCGAGTTCCAATGGATTACATTCCCCGCCGGCCACAAGGCAAGGATAAAAGGACTTGCGGTGGACAAAGGCTCCAAATGGCAATTGCAAATCGACGATCAGGTACTGCCTTGGATTGCAGACGTACAGACCACTTCTTTCCGCAACCAGATTGGTATAACGGGGCGAACACCTGTCGGGGGATTCATTGAAACCACAGAAGTTAACGAACCGGGCGGGCCCATCAACTGGCCCCTTTACTATACACGCCTTACCGTGAATTGCAATGTTCCCGATCCCTGCATCGAGTTTACGTTCACTCCCACGGCACCGATAGGCGGTTATTGGAGATTGAGTCCTGAGGACGTAATCCCCGGATCACTCAACTACTTCAAAATCACGACCAGTGACTTAATCAACGGCGAGTCTGAACGGCTCCAGGGTCAGGTAATGGTCCAGCCGGTTACCATCTATATCCGGCCGACGGCTGAATACTTGGCCCTCGATCCGGCCCCGGTATACTCTATCATCATCCACTGCGATATGAGTCCTTCGGTCACGTTTGACCCGCTCTTCAGTGCTGACTCCGAGTTCCAGCGTCCTTATAGTGACGGACGGTTTGGTTACTATAAATTCGTAATTGCAAAATAGCGAGAACATGAAAAAGATTTCGATACTATCTTTCGCTATCCTGATCAGTATACTGACGGTCAACTCGTGTGTCCAACCGTTTGAACCAGGATTTCAAGAGGACAGCAGTACGCATCAGCTCGAACTGAAGGTCAGTTGCCTGTCCCCTGCCACCAAGGCGTTCGAGAACTATCCTGACGGGGAAAACGCCCTGAACGAGAATAGAATCGACCATGTCGACTGGTTCATTTTCCGCGACACGGTCGGGACAGATGCAATACCGTGGGCATCCGATCGTGTTGTATTCTCTGGTGACGATGAAATAGCAGACGGAACAACGGAATTTAAAGTCGCCAAAATGGGTATGGACAAGTATCTGGCCAGTTATTCGGACGGAAAAGGCTACGTTCTGGCAATTGCCAACTATCCCTCCGACGACCATAGCGTCTACCAAACCAATGACGGCGCCCCCTTGACATTCTCTCAAATACGAGAAATGCAGGTTGTTACGAGCGAGTTGGGAGCCCTTGCAAACGGCACGTTCACCGCTTTGAACGACTTTTTGATGACTTCCTATGCAACGCCCTTTACCTTGAGCGAAGGGACTACAGTCACCGTAAACGCAAAGCTCTCCCGGCTGGCGGCAAAAATATCTCTCAATATCAGCATCGTACCATATATCGATGAGATGAGGGCTCATGTGAGTGGCCTGGACACGAACTGGGTTGAATACATTCAAACCTGGTATCCCAATGTGGAAGGCATTCGTGCTTATATGACCTACGCCAACGAACGCACTAGCCTGACTCCCGTGACGGATCAAACCGACAAGGAGTTGATTGCAGACTATAACGATGATGACTTCTTCACCTACAATAGCCGTGGTTTCGTAATCGATCCTGTCACCACGACCGGCGATGGGACATCCATCGTGACAGGTTCTCCTTTTTACTCCTATCCAATGAAATGGGAGACGAGCGATCCTCATGCACCCTTTATCAAGATTATCCTCCAGTGGACGGGTTACAAAGAGCAGAGCGAATCTATTACTTCTTCTTTCATCTCGCATGAAACGGGTGGCACGCATACTGGAAACGATGTAAAAGTAACAGAACACGAGAAAAATGGAGAGTTGGTCACCAAGAGCCAGAACTTCTATTATAAAATATCAATCCCTTCTAAAGAGAATATTCTCCAAAGCAACGTTTGGACAAAGATCAGCCTTGATGTAGCTGTCCTTGGCGGTGTTGACGAGGACAATACCGTTAACGTAGTCGGACGATATTATGTCGTGGACTGGAACGATCCGCGCGTTGAAGGTGGTGGAGAGCTGACATCCGGTTGCTATTTCAATATTGTCGGCAACAGTTTTGACATGTATGGCAATACTCTCCAAATCCCTGTCTCGGCTAGCGGATCGATTAAAGTTACTGCGTTTGGGGCTGATAATAATAATCCTACGGCAACGTACCCGTTGGGAACCTCAACAAATACCGGATCCTTGACATATAGTACGACCTCATCAACAGGCACTAATTTCATGGTCACGCCTGCAGCGAACGCTACCTATGTACAGATAGACCACGAGGTTTTGCCCTTCAGCACTAATTTCTCGGCTAGTAACGGGAATGCGAAGGATGTCGCCAAAATTACTTACCAGTTCAGAGTTTCTCTGGTTGGGCATCCTGATCTCTACAAGGATATAACCGTAACGCAGTATCCGTCCATCTATATGATACGGCAAGAGTCAAGAGGTTATCCTTTTGTCAATTCTTATTATAATAACACTGCGTCCAACAATAACGATTATAACTTGGGGCCTATAAATAACGATGCAGGGTCACGAAGCTCTTACTTTACAATTGTTTCTATCTCTACTCTTTCCGGGCTTTCCAGTACTTACCCCGACTGGGTGATTGGCGATCCTAGAATTAAACTCAAAGATGTTTATATTACGCCGGCAACTGGACAACCTTATTACGTTGACAATAATAATGCGACGAACCAGTGGCTTCGGAATGATCTCGGTGAAGCACCGGATTATTTCGATAATTATATGGTCGGTAACAAGACAGCTAGTAATGTCATTGCACCCAAGTTTATGCTTGCATCCGGCTTCGGCTATCGATCTTCCTTGACCAATTCTAACTGGAAAAGCAATTCGGAGCGATGTGCCACCTATCAAGAAGACGGATATCCCGCTGGAAGATGGAGACTACCTACTGAAGCTGAGCTTCTTTTCTGTGCTACGCTTGCTTCACACTCCCTGATAGAATCCCCTTTCGTGAATAATACGAATTACTGGGCCACCTCAGGAAGATATCTTCCCTATAATGCCAACAACACGAACTGGTCTTTCACTCCTGGAGCCAATAATAGCCAATATCCTGTTCGCTGCGTCTATGATGTTTGGTACTGGGGCGATGAGCCGGTAGTAACCCCTGGTAACTACTCCGTTATGCTCCCCGAATAATGATATCAAACCGCGATAAATGATTGAGCCAATGAAAAAGTTCATCTATATTATTTGTGTCGCTCTTCTTGCGGCATCCTGTACGGATATGCTCGACGAGAGTCTGCGTGGCCGTGGTGCTATCAAGACTCAGGTATCCGAGTTTCCTGAAGGCGCGCGTTTGACGCTGGGTTTCAACGTGCCAATGCCCGTCCCTACCAAGGCTATGACGGAAACGCCGTCAATCCGCACGATTCATGTGTTTGTGTTCAGCAGCAGCGATGTCTCTTCCAACGGCGCTCTGCTTGAGGTTCAAAAGGCCGAATTGGGAGGCTTGGTTGACAAAAACGCCATTATGGACTATACCCAGACTTATGGCGAAAATGGAAATAACGGCCATATTAGTAATTTTGACGCCAATACAGTTCTTGCACGCTGGAGCGTTGACCTGATGATGGGCCGCGGCACTCGCCGCCTCCACTTCGTTGCGAACCTTCCGGAAGATTATCAGATACCCGAGGTTGGTACGGCTGAGTTTTCCGTACTCCGTTCCATTACCACGACTGGAGGGGAAGTCGCCTACTGGCAGATGGTCGAGGTGGAGAATGGTATTTTGGCTTATACCTATGACGGAACGGAGAACTACCAGTACGTCAACAGTAACGGTGTCTTAACCAGTAATGCCGTGTCTAACGTCCCGGGGTATGTTGCTGGTTCGTACTCTTCAGCAGAGGGTGGAAGTTACCAGTACAAACGAGCCAATGCTTCCGGAGAAATGACTACCTATGATGTCGGCAAGGGTGACTACATTACCACCGAGGGATTGAAGGTGCTGGATGGTGGTGGTTACTATGCTTCCCTGGATCTTTCACAATCTGTCAATTTGATTCCTTTGATCCGCAATTTTGCCCGTATCAAGGTTAAAACCAGATCATCCTCTAATTTCAGGATTAAGAAGGCTATTTTGATCAACACGCCGGAATCCGCGTTCGTTGCCCCTTTTGACGATGCGTCAAACCAGTTTGTTGCCGCCTATCGGAATGCCGGAACCACGAAACCTGAGCATACTACAATTCTGGCGACCGGATACCCGGCGACAATACCCGGAAACAGTATTGTCGATGGCCAACCAGATGAAGAAGCTGCTATCCCGGCCCTCCACAATTCTGACAATACTGTGGATTCGCTATACCTTTATATGTATGAGCGCGGAATCCCGTCGCGGAAGGCTACTGCGATGTTGGTTTATGGTACTCTGACTGGATATGGAGACCGGTGGCTAAAGATTGAAATCTCCGACACAAATGGATCTTTCTTTCCCATCTATCGCGATTTCACCTACGATGTAGAAATAAAGAGTATTACCGGTACTGAAGGCTATGAAGAAATGTCTGATGCCTTTGATAATCCAGCCATCGGCGATATCTCCAATTCTCCCGAAACGGCGACCCTTACTCGGATTGACGACGGAAATGGCTTGACACTTTGGGTCGAATATATCGACTATACCAGTACCAGCACAACTGGCGGTAATGTTCGATTGCTTTATAAATTCTATAAAGGGAACAATAATTATACGGAAGACAACGTTACTCTACGCATCGATCCTGTCACAGGTCGAACGCCTGCCATAAGTAGTACGAGTACGACGCTTACGGGGACCGCCTATAGTGGAACGGCTGATACCCCGGATGGTCAGGGCGGATGGTTCGTCGTTCAAGTACCACTTGCAGGAATGGACCAAGATGGTATTACGAAAGTTTCCACCCTTCATGTTGAAGGAAAGCTTGACGCAAAAACCATGTTCCGCGATGTCAGCTACAGTGTCCTGCCAAAACAGGATCTCACACTTTCCGCGACACCGCTCGCCAGTGAAAACGCCGGCGAGACGACCACGCTCTCCGTCACCCTGCCTCCGTATCTCGGATACTCCGTCTTCCCCTTGGCCCTGATGATCGAGGCAGAAGCGAACAATTTGAATCCAGGTGATTCTGAGAACCTTTCTGTCGAGAGCGGACCTTCACTCTTCAGCACGGGCAAGAATTCGTTCTACTTCCTGAAGACCATCAGCTATAGCGAATACCAAACTTCCCAGACATACACAGTCGATTTCAAGACAACGGTGAATGGCGAAGAAACGGCGCTCGGCACCAACGCGACCACAATCGCCGTCAAGGACAAAAATGGCTACTTCAATACTGGGACCTGTGGGGTGACAGTTCCGCCATACTTCAATTTCTCCAACAATGGCGTAACCACTGTCAATGCTACAGTAACCGAAGCCACATTCGATATACAAACCAATATGACCGGAAACTGGACGCTGACTCCAGGTAGCGGTGTGACTATTACGAATGTCGTAACTAAAGCCGGAGAATATATCGGATCTGGTAGTGCTACGGTTACCGTAACCTTCCCGGCAAATAATAGCGATACCGATGATAAGACATACACTGTCACAGCTAGTATGAACGGCATTGATGACCAGATTTTTACGATCTACCAATCGAAGAGACAGTTGAAAACGGCAACGGGTACGGCAGAATTTAGCAGCAGTGATTTCGCGGCTGGAAACAACATTTCGTCCACTAAAGATAATATTAAAGTTAGTTTCAGTCGTATTAGTAGTATTGATGCTAGAAATAATCGAATTGTATTAGACAAAAGCGGTACTTACACAGTTTCATTTACCCCGGATGCCACAAGCACTGTGATGAATTTAACTATTTCGAGTATCACAATAACATTTAGGAATAATAATTATAATCCTAGTTCGATTACCGGATTAACATATAGTCAGGGCACAACAGCTACTTATAGTGGCTCAACTACCGAGGGCATTTCAGCTACTCTTACAACTAGAACTGCAAGGAATGAGCAAGCCACTCACATTACGAGTATTGTGGTAGAATATTCTTATCAGTATTACGAATAATCTTACACTATCCGATGACTTTTCCAATATGAAAAAAGGGTGCTGCCACTGCGACAGCACCCTTTTCATTTTGGGTTGACTAGTTTGCCGACAGCCCGATCTCGGCGGCCTTCTGCTCCATGAGGGCGTAGGCGGCGTCGAATTCGTTGGGGATGATGCCGTCGAGGATGGCTTCCTTGACAGCCTCCTTGATGACACCGACCTGGCGGCAGGGCGGGATATGGTATTTCTCCATGATGAGCTCGCCCGTAATGGGGTTCTTGAAGTTGCGGACGGCGTCTTTGGCTTCAACCTCGACGAGTTTTTCCTTTACGTGGTCGTACTGCTTCTTGAAACGCTCGACCTTCTGCTCGTTGGCCGAGGTGATGTCGGCCTTGCAGAGGACCATCAGATCGTCGATGTCGTCGCCAGCGTCGAACAGCAGACGGCGGACCGCCGAGTCGGTAACCTCGTCGGTGACCAGCGCCACGGGACGCATGTGGAGCGAGACCATCTTCTGGACATACTTCATGTCGTCGGTCTGGGACATCTTGAGTTTGTTGAAGATGCCCTTGACCATTTTCGATCCCACGTACTCGTGGCCGTGGAAAGTCCAGCCCGTACCGGGCTCCCAGTGTTTGGTGGGTGCCTTGCCGATATCGTGCAGCAGCGCGGCCCAGCGGAGCCAGAGATTGTCGCTGGCGGCGGCCACGTTGTCGAGCACCTGGAGGGAGTGCCGGAAATTGTCCTTGTGGCCGCGGCCTTCCACCGTCTCCACGCCCTTGAGATTGGCAAGCGCCGGCAGGATGGCAGGCAGCAGCTCACATTCGTCGAGCAGCAGGAAGCCCGTCGAGGGCTTCGGTGTGCGCATGATCTTGTTCAGCTCGTCGGCGACACGTTCCCAAGAAAGAATCTCCAGCCGGTCTTTGTTGCGCCGGATGGAGGCGATGGATTCCGGTACGATGGTGAAGCCCAGCTGCGTGGCGAAACGGATGGCCCGCAGCATGCGGAGCGGGTCGTCACTGTAGGTTGTGTCCGGATCGAGCGGCGTGCGGATCAGGCCTTCGTTGAGATCGCGGATGCCGCCGAAGGGATCGACCAGGGCGCCGTAGTCGGCTTCCTGCAGGCTGAAGGCCATGGCATTGATGGTGAAATCGCGGCGCTGCTGGTCTTCCTCGAGCGTACCGTCTTCCACGATGGGCTTGCGGGAATTGGCGCGGTAAGATTCGCGGCGGGCGCCGACGAACTCGACTTCCATATCCTTCCAGCGGAGCATCGCCGTGCCGAAATTCCGGAACACGGACACTTTGGTACGCAGCTTTTCGGCCACGGCCTCCGCCAGCGCGATGCCGCTGCCCTCGACCACGATGTCGATGTCGTTGTTGGGGCGCTGCAGGAAGAAATCGCGTACGTAGCCGCCGATGACGAAGGCACGTACGCCCTGTTCGCGCGCAATCTGCGACACGACATCGAAAACTTTTCCTTTCAGCGCCTGGGCAAACATAGTGCAAATATACAAAAGATTCCCGGTCACGCCGGGAATGACGGTTTTTATTCGTACATTTGTGGAGTTATGGCAAAGGCGACGACAGACACGGTTCAGGAGTACAAGGCGCTGCGGGAGGAAATCCTCCGGGGCGACATCCAGCCGTTCTACCTGCTCTTCGGCAAGGAGCACTATTACATCGACGAACTGTGCAAGCTGCTTATGGAGCAGGTCGTCCCGCCCGAGGAGCGCGACTTCGGCCAGCTGGTGTACTTCGGCGCCGACGTGACGGCGAACCAGGTCGTGAGCGCCGCCCGGCAATACCCCATGATGATCGCGCGCCAGATCGTGGTGGTCAAGGAGGCGCAGATGATGAAGAAGGTGGAGGACATCGGCGTCTATTTCGAAGGCATCCAGCCCACCACCGTCCTGGTAATCTGCTACAAGACCAACAACGACCCTACCAAGAGCGGCAAGAACATCGACAAACGCTCGACGTTCTACAAGCAAGCCAAAAAGGCGGGTGTCGTATTCGAATCGAATCCCATCCCCGACTACCGCATCGCCCGCTGGATCGACGCCTACGTGGCGGAACAGGGTATGCGCATCGACCCCGACGCAGCCGCCCTGCTCGCCGAATCGGCCGGCACCGATCTCCAGAAGCTCGCCCTGACGGTCGACAAACTCCGCAAGCTGCTGCCGGAAGACCGCAACCGCATCGGCATCGCCGACATCGAGGAGAACGTGGGTATGAGCCGCGACTATTCTGCCTTCGAGCTGACCAAGGCCCTCTCGCTGAAAGATGCACCCAAAGCCTTCCGCATCGTCCAGTTCTTTGCCGATTCGCCCAAGCGCTTCCCCATCCAGATGACGATGGCCGCCCTGTCCAGCCACTTCATCCGGCTGCTGCGCTACCATGCCCTGCTCCAGAGCGGTCTTTCGCGCAATGAGATTCTCGCACAGCTGGGCATTAACCCTTATTTCGGCAGCGAATACGACGCGGCCGTCCGCAATTATCCGGTCAGAAAAGCCATGAAGGTCATCTCCCTGCTCAAGGATTACGACCAGCGTTCGAAATCGAACACGCGCGGCGAGGCCAGCGATGGCGACCTGCTCAAGGAATTGACAGCCAAGATCCTAGCTTAAATCTTTCGGAATATCGGAAAGGTATTCGTAACCGCTCCCGTCGGGGAGACGGCGCAGCAGATGCACGTTCGTCCCGTTGGTCACCAGCACATATTTGACGGTCAGGACGCGGGTGTAGCGCACCACCTGCTCCACGACCTTCGCGTCGAGCGTCACGCCGGGCGCCTTGCATTCCACCAGCAGATGCGGCTGCAGCTGACGGTCGAAGACCAGAATGTCGGCCCGGTAGGTGCGCCGGTTGTAACGGAAAGCATATTCGCTGGCCATCCGCCCGGCCGGGAAGCCTTTTGCCCCGCACAACCACTGGATGACAGCCTGACGGACCTCCTCTTCCGGAGTCCGCGCCACATACTTGCGCCGCAAGGGATCGTAGATTTCGTTTTCGGAAGCCACGGTCAGGAAAGACGCTGAACGATCATCCCGACCTTCTGGAACTCGTTCCACAGCCAGAGATATTCATCCGAAGCCTTGACGACGACCAGCTTGACGATCAGCGTGGTCGATTCGCCGGCGGCCAGACGGTAATGGATTTCGCACTCCACTTCGTCATCGACGGCCTGCGGGATATCCTCGGTGTAGCGGACGTGGAGATAGAGGGTCTGGTCGTCGCTCTGGATGCGATAGGTCCTGCGCTGCAGGCTGACTGCGCGCTGGAAGGTGGCCAGATCGAACGGAAGGACGCACGAGCCCTTGAGATACAATCCCTCCACATAGGCAGACTCCAGCTGCTTGCGCTCGGCAGATTTGGTGTCGACCGGGATGGGCGGCTCGGGCTCCGGCGGCGTGGGCTGGGGGCACGAAACGGCCATCGTGGTGGCCACCACGAAAAGCGCCAGCGCAAAGCGCAATACGAAACCGGCTTTTTGGCTAATTCCCATCTTTTACCTCCAGGATTTTGGTCAGCACCTCCTTGCTTCCGTCGGAATAAGTGATGGTGGCCGAGATTTTATAGGATCCCGCCTTTTCAAAGCGGAACGAATCACCCGCAGACGGCTGGCTGTCGATGCTCCACGACACGGAAGCGCGGTCGTCGGTCATGTTGAGCAGGAAGAGACGGAACAACTCACCCGTATGCCAGACACGGTCCAGTCCACCGATCAGCGGATAGTCGCTCAAACGGTCGAGTGCGCGGAATTCGATGCGCTGCGTCCGGCCCTTGACATTCCAGCGGGTGTAATAGATTTCACAGAAATACGATTCACCCGGAACCAGGTCTTCGAACACGTAGCTGGTCTGGCTGCCGGTATTCACCGTCTGGCTGGAAACCCCGTTGAGAATACCCCAGCGAAGTTCCCATTGGCCGGAAGAAGACTTGTCGCTCTGCCATTCCAGCAATGCGGAGATCTGGGCAGGGACGATCGACCAGCCGGTCACGACCGGAAGGTCCCAGCTGTCGTCGTTGACCACATTGCAGCGGATGCCGTCGGCTTCACGGACGATGTCGGACAGGCCCAGGCCGATACCCTTCCCATTCCAGCCCGTCAGCGGGAAGTTGCTGGCTGAATGGATATCCCTGACATTGCGGTAGCCCGGATAGAAGGCGTCCTTCACATCGAGGGCGTTGCCGGCATCGGAGCCGACAAAGACCGCACAGGGATGCGCGGCGCAGCCGTTGACCGCATTGGCCGACCAGCGCAGTCTCGCGTTCATCGAGCCGGCCATGTTGGTACTCTTGTCGATATGGTAGACCACCAGGCCTGTTCCGCCGATATAGGCGTCCCAGCGGTAACCGTCACGGAATTCAAGCCAGAAATCCTCACCCGGAATACCGGAAGGCAACACGTACGCCTTCGATGTCTCCTGCACGGGCGGCACGGCGAGCTGCTGCGGACGGCGGATCGTTTCCGTCTGGATCAGGCCGATCTGATGGCGCTCGAACACCGTCAGGTAGGGCGGCGTCCGGCCTTCGTTGTTGTAGTTGCCGTGGTCCATGATCGAGAGCGGGCCGAAAAGGCCGTCGGAAAGGCCTTCCGTCATCCCATTGACGTCGTAGAGATCCTGCAGGCCGAGGAAATGGCAATATTCGTGGCAGATGGTTCCGATACCGGCAAAGCGGTAGCCGGAAGGACCCGAGTACTCAGAGTAGAGCGAGAAGTTGGAGATCCGCATGCCGTCCAGATAGAGGCCCGAATCGGAAATGTTCCAGGACTGCGGCCAAAGGGTGTTGTCGCCGCCGCCTTCGGCTTCGTTGTGACCGGCGAACAGCAGGAAGACGTTGTCCACCACACCGTCTTTGTCGAAGTCATAGCGGGTGAAATCGACGCCGGCCGCATCGGCTGCTTCACAGGCGTGGACCACCAGCTGGCGGATGTTCTTGTCGGTGACGCCGTCAAGGTTGGCACCATAGGAGGAAAGCGTGCCCGGCACCGTCACGACGTCGCAGACATCGAACGAGAAATTGCCGTAACCGTCGAGATTGTCGCGGAACCAGTCGAGGACGCTGCCCGTGGCGCCGTTCTCGGAATAATACTGCTGGTTGAACAGGTTATAGATGGCGCTGCGCGGAGACGGGATGGTGAACTTCCTGTCGCTGAACTGGACGGGAATCACAAGCGTCCGGACGGAAACGGGGGCCTTCGTGGCCAGGAACATCGACAAGGTGCCGCCCTCGGGATTAAGGTGCTTGATCGTCGTCCCTACCGCGGGAAGGGAATCCGTCACGTGCCAGAAACCGCGGGCGTCCTGGAACACGGGGCGACCGTCGAGGGTCGTCTTCCAGGAACGGTTCTCATCGCCGTGGATCCGGATGGTCAGCGTGGTGCCGTCAGGCTGGGTGACCGTGACCGGATACGGGTAGGCCTTCACTGCAAGAAGCTGCAGCGAAAAGGCCGTCAAGGCGATCAGGAGCAAGGCAATCCGTTTCATTCCGTCACAAACGTTCCGACGCGTTTTTACACGTTTATAAACGTTTCAAACTACATAATTACAAAAAATAATTGATTTCGCCAAAAACTGTTTCGTAACTTTGCACGGTTTTCGCAGCAAAAGGCCTGCCAGAAACCCAATTGCATGAACCCTACGGCTTCCTTCCAGTTTACCATCATCGTCCCGGTCTACAACGAACGGGAAGGCCTTCTCCGGCTGGAAAACAGCCTTGCCGCTTATCTGGAAAAAGCCCTGGTCCGGCCCGCCTGCGTCCTGCTGGTGGACGATGGTTCGACCGATGGCGGGAGCGCCCTGATCGAGGAGATCTGCGCCCGCCACGCCGATTTCTTCTTCCTGCGCTTCGCCCGCAACTGTGGATTGAGCGCCGCCCTGAAAGCGGGGTTCGAGGCCTGTGAATCTCCTTACGCCGGCTATATCGACGCCGACCTGCAGACCGATCCGGAAGACTTCAATCTGCTGCTTCCTTACGCAGCCGGATTCCCCCTGGTCATGGGCATCCGCGCCGAGCGCAAAGACAGCTTCGGAAAGCGTCTGATCTCCAGGATCGCCAACGCATCGCGGCGCCGCATCGTCCACGACACGGCGGCCGACACAGGCTGCCCGCTGAAAGTCCTGCAGACAGCTTATGCCCGGCAGCTCCCCAGCCTCAGCGGCATGCACCGCTTCCTGCCGGCCCTGATCGCCATGCAGGGCGGTTCCTATAAGCAAGTGCCGGTACGGCACTATCCCCGCCGGGCCGGAAAGAGCAAATTCGGTCTTTCCAACCGATTCTGGGGACCGATCCGCGACGCTTTCGGCTACCGCTGGTACCAGCGCCGCCTGTTCCGCTATACCATTGAGCGCAGCAACCTGGACTGATGGACAATCTCTGGATCTTCGCACTCGGACTTCTGGCGCAGGGACTCTTCTCTGCCCGGATGCTCGTGCAATGGATCCTTTCGGAGAAAGCGCACAAAGTGGTCAACCCCACCCTGTTCTGGATCCTGAGCCTGGCTGCCTCGCTCCTGTTCCTCTACTACGGCTGGCTTCGCAACGATTTCGCGCTGATGCTCGGCCAGGTGATCGGCTATTATGTCTACATCTGGAACCTCGGGAAGAAAGGCGTATGGGGCCGCATCGAGAAGCCGCTGCGCATCGCTGTCCTGACCGTGCTGGTTTTGATTCCGCTTGCCGCTCTCAGCAGAATGGCCGGTAACTGGCCGGCCGTCTCCGAGGCACTCTTCCACAACGACGCGATTCCGCGCTGGCTGCTCATCCTCGGGACGACCGGCCAGGTCGTCTTCTCGCTGCGCTTCCTCTATCAGGCGCTGTACTCCGCCCGCCGGGGCGAATCGCTCCTGCCGGCCGGCTTCTGGACCATCAGCCTCATCGGGGCGGTCCTGATCCTGACCTATGGCATCCTGCGTCACGACCCTGTGGTGATCCTGGCCCAGTCCTGCGGACTGGTCACCTACATCCGCAACCTGATGTTATGGAAACAAGGCACGCGCGCATAATCCGGCTGCTGTCCGACCAGCGGGTACGGCTGGGGCTCTATCTGCTGCTCCTGCTCCCGCTCCTGCTGCGGCGCGACATCACGCCCGAGAACGAACTCAAATACCTGCAGATCGCGGACGAAGCACTGCGCGACGGGCATTTCTGGTGCCTGTTTCTCGATGGTGCGGTCTATGCCGACAAACCGCCGCTCTACCTCTGGATCGTAATGGGACTGCGGCGTTTGCTGGGCTTCCACTGCATTCCGCTGCTGGAACTGTTCTCGCTGTTGCCGGCTTTCGGCATCCTGGTCGTCTTCGACCGCTGGTGCGGCGTTTCGATGCAATTGCGCTGGCGGGTCGCGGCGGAAGCCGCCCTGCTGACCACCGCCTATTTCCTGGGCGGGGCCGTCGTGCTCCGGATGGACATGCTGATGGTTTTCTTCATTACAGTGGCGATGCGTCTTTTCTGGAAGATCGACCAGGGGGACACCCGGCCCGCGCTGCGATGGGCTTTTGCCTTTTCCGTGTTCATGGCCATCTTTTCAAAGGGACCGGTAGGCTTCCTCTTCCCGCTAGCCGGCATTTTCGTCTGGCTTGGACGTGAAAAACGCCTGCGTGACTTCGGCAGGGCGTGGGGCTGGCGTACCTGGCTTGTCCTGGTCGTACTCTGCGGTATCTGGTGGGGCTGCGCCTGGCTGGAAGGCGGCGGGGCCTATCTCGACAACCTGCTTATCCACCAGACAGTTGACCGGGCCGTGAACGCGTTCCACCACAACCGGCCCTGGTACTACTACCTCTATACCATCTGGTACGCAATGGGACCGTGGGCCTTGCTTACAATTCCCGTATCTGCCTGGGGAGCTGTCAAGAAGATAGGGATGGAACCGCTGGTGCGCTTTTACCTGACAATCTCGGCGACCTTCTTCCTCATGCTGTCGGTCTTCAGTTCCAAACTTCAGATCTACCTGCTTCCGCTTTTCGGCTTCGTGAATTATGCGGCATTCCTGATCCTGCAGGCAGCCGACACGCCGCAGCGGCGCTGGCCGGGAATCCTACGCAAGGTAGTGTACGGCGTGGCGGCGGCGATGCTCCTGCTCTGCGTGGCGGCAGGGTTCTTTTTCCCCGACATTTTTTGAATTTTTTCTGGCCAACGAGGGGTACAAATTGTTATTTTTGTACGATTAATAGCATTGGATACAATGGCACAGAATCCCCCGCTCGCGCGACTTGAACTCAGCCGCAGCGGTATCAAAAACAACTTCCAGCATTTCCGTTCCCTTCTCAAACCGGAGACCCGGATCCTGATCCTGGTCAAAGCCAACGGCTACGGCCACGGCGCCGTCCCCTTCGCCCGCGAGATGGAGCAGCTGGGCGCCGCCTACCTCGGCGTTGCTCTCCCGGGAGAAGGCGTGGAGCTCCGCAAGGCAGGCATCGACCTGCCCATCCTCGTACTCACGACGGGCACCGACGACTACCCGGAGATGATCCGCTACGGGCTCGAGCCCGGTATCCCCGACCTGTTCGCCCTGACGCGCCTCAGGGAAGAACTCCGCAAGGCAGGACGAAGAGACTATCCCGTCCACATCAACATCGACACCGGCATGCACCGGCTGGGCTTCATGGAACGGGAAATCCCCGGCCTGATCGACTTCCTGGCCGAAAGCCCTGAAATCCATATCGAAGGCCTCTATACCCACCTGGCCGCTTCGGATGAGAAGCAGCACGATGAATTCACTCTCGGACAAATCGCCCTCTACGAGAAGCTCAGCACGCAGATCATGGCGCACCTGCCCTACAAGCCGCTCCGCCACGTGCTCAATTCCGCCGGCATCGAGCGCTTCACGCAGTATCAGTACGATATGGTCCGGCTGGGCATCGGCATCTACGGCATCAGCGCCGTTTCCGATCCGGGTCTCAAACCCGCTGCCTTCTACCGCTGCCCGATCCTCCAGATCAAGGACCTCCTACCGGAAGACGGAACCGTCGGCTACGGCCGCCACGGCAAGCTCGGTCCCGGCGTCACCCGTTCAGCCACCCTGTGCGTCGGCTATGCGGACGGCATCAACCGGCATCTGGGCTGCGGCAACGCCAGCTTCGAGGTCAACGGACATCTGGCGCCCACCCTCGGCAACATCTGCATGGACATGTGCATGATCGACGTGACCGGCATCGACTGCAAGGAAGGGGACATGGTCACCATTTTCGGCGACAAGCCGACGGCCGGCGAACTGGCAAAGATCCTCGACACGATTCCCTACGAGATCTTCACCTCCGTGCCCCGGCGGGTCAATCGCACGATTGTAGATTAAATTTTTAAAAATTTTATTGTATTTCGATATTTATTTATATATTTGCATAAAATTTAATCCACTAACACCTGAATCACTATGGCAACTGAGAAACTCGACATCGTGAAGACCATCGGAGACGGCATCCGCTATGGTCTGAAGAACTTCTTCCCTCTCTTGCTGATGGTCATCCTCTACTTCGTGACTGTCTGGATCCCCTACCTCAACGTCGGCACCACCATCGGTCTTTATAAAGCCGTCATCGGCATCGGACGCGGTGAAACCATCGATCCGACTTCGATCTTCGCCAAGGAGAATTTCCATAACCTGAGCGGGTTCTTCCTGTTGCTGGGTCTGCTCTACATAGGCACGGTCGTCGCCATGATGTTCATGCTCATTCCGGGCATCGTGATGGGCATCGCCTGGGGCTTCGCCATCTATTTCTTCCTCGACAAGAAGGTCTCCCCGCTCAAGTCGCTCCAGCTGAGCTATGACACCACCTATGGCAACAAGTGGCGCATCTTCTTCGTGGAATTCCTCACCGCACTCGCCATCGGCCTCGTCTGCGGCCTCCTGGGAGCCATTCCGAAAGTAGGCGGCGTGCTGGCCATCCTTGCAGCCATTGTCTGCAGCGCCATCGCCGTGGCCATCGAAGGTGTGATGTACGATTTCTTCTCCAAGAAAGCCGACGCCATCCTCGCCGAACATCCGCACGGCCGCGGCCGCTGCTGCCACGGTGAAGAACCCGTCGCCGAAGCCGCTAAAGAAACTGTCGAAGAAGTCATCGACGACGTCCAGACCGAAGCGTAAGCTTCCAGTCCCGGCAAGGCATACAAACGCTCCCTCTCACCAGGGGGCGTTTTTTATATCTTTAAAATTTCAGTAATCATTTAAAAATGGTAAATTTGCGAGATTTTTTGAACTATCTGTACAGGAGAGAAGAATGCACCGGGTTTTTGTTCCGATCTATCGATTTTTTCGCAGCCATAAGGCTTTATTATATGTTTTGCTGGCGCTCAGTACGCTGGTATTCGTTTTTTTCGGCACGAAGTTGCGCTATGAGGAGGACGTGGCCAAGCTGCTGCCGCGCTCGAGCGTCGAGAGTGAATTGGCTTTCAGCGACATCGGGCTGAAAGATAAGATCTTCGTCCAGATCACCTCGGCTGATGCCGAAACGCCGCTCGATACCTGGACGCTGAGCGATTACATCGACGAGTTCACCGGTGCGCTGGAGCAGCGCGATTCCACCGGGAAGTATATCCGGAACATCCTGCGTTCGCTCGATGCGGAGACGGCCCTCGGGGCGATGGACTATGGCTTCGAGCACCTTCCGTCCCTCATCGACACAGGCTTTTACGAGGCCTTCGCCGCAGCGCTGGAGCCGGCGGCCCTCGATGCGCAGATGGACCGCAACCTCGAGCTGATCGAGAGCGACATGACCGGTGAGACGACCCGGCTGGTCTGCACAGACCCGTTCGCCCTGCGCGACATCTTTCTCGCCCAGCTGATGCCCGAAGGGGCAATGGACGGCTCTGTCGGCGACTACACGATTGAAAACGGCCACTTCTTCTGCCCCGACCGGACCGTGGCGATGGCCTTCCTCTCTCCCAGTTTCCAACAGACCGACTCGGGCACTTCCACCAAGTTCGCACGCATCCTCAACCAGGAGCGCAAGGCCTTCGAAGCGGCGCATCCCGACGCCCGCATCTATTTCCACGGCGCACCGCTGGGCGCCGTGTCGAACGCAGGTACCATCAAGCAGGACCTGGTCTGGACCGTGGGCATCTCGCTGCTGGTCATCCTGACCATCCTGCTGCTGGCCTTCCATCGCCTGCGCTTCATCGCCCATCTGCTCCTTCCCGTAGTCTATGGCACCTTCTTCGCCCTGGCCTGCGTCTATTGGATCAAAGGGTATATGTCGCTCATGGCCCTGGGCATCGGCGCCATCATCCTGGGCGTTGCCCTAAGCTACTGCCTGCACGTGCTGATCCACTACTATTACGTGGAAGATGTGGAACAGATGCTCCAGGAAGAATCCACGCCCGTGGTACTGGGTTGCCTGACCACCATCGGTGCCTTCCTGGGCCTGCTCTTTACGGAGAGCGACCTGCTGCGGGACTTCGGCCTGTTTGCCACTTTCGCCCTGATCGGCAGCACCTTCTACGCACTGGTATTCCTGCCGCACTTCCTGAAAAAAGAAGACGTCAACTACAAGAAATACAAAGGTTTCCACCTGATAGACCGCATCAACGGCCTGCCTTGGGACCGCAATCCCTGGATCCTGGGCGCGATGGTCGCCCTGCTGGCGGTCGGCATCGTCTTCAGCCCGAAAGTAGGCTTTGACAGCGACCTGCGCAACCTCAACTACGTGGACATCCCGCTTGACGAGAGCCAGCGCCTCTACAGCGAAAAGAACGAGAGCGGCCATATGAACCTGTATTTCGCCGCCTACGACAACGACTTCGACAAGGCGCTCGAATACGACAAACTGCTCGGCGCCCGCCTGGATTCCCTGCAGCGGACCGGCCTGGTGAAACGCTATTCCTCAATCGTATCGCTGCTTTTCCAGACAGAGCAGGAACAGACGCTCCGCATCGACGCCTGGAAGAAGTTCTGGACGCCGCAGCGGATTGAAAAGGCCCGCCGCGACCTTTCGGCCGCAGCGCGCAGGCAGAAACTCGACCCCAGCCTGTTCGAACCGTTCTTCGCCTTGGTCGAAGCGGACTATCTGCCCGGAGACCTCTACGAGTCCGGACTTGTACCCGATGCGTTGCTTTCCTCGTTCATCGAGAAACAGGACAGCGGCCGCTGGATGATCTTCTCGACCGTTGCCTTCGCGCCGGAAGACATGGACACCGTGACCGATGCACTGGTCAGCGGTCCGCAGACCGTGGTCCTGGAGCCGTTCTACTACTGCCGGGACATGGTCCAGATCGTCCACGACGACTTCCAGAAAACGCTGCTGATCTCCTCGCTCTTCGTGCTGCTGGTCCTGCTGATCTCGTTCCGGAACCTGTGGGTTTCGCTGGTAGCCTTCTTCCCGATGTTCCTTTCGTGGTACGCCCTGCAGGGCTTCATGGCCCTCTTCGGCCTGGAATTCAATCTGATCAACATCGTCATCGCCACCTTCGTGTTCGGTATCGGCGTGGACTACAGCATCTTTGTGATGGAAGGGCTTCTGGAGGAAGCCCGAACCGGTGAGAAGACGCGGCTGGAATACCACAAGGTCGCCATCTTCTTCTCCGCCCTGATCCTGATCATCGTGGTGGGCTCGCTGGTCTTCGCCCGTCATCCGGCCATCAGTTCCACCGGCCGGATCACGCTGATCGGCATGGTCTTCACCATCCTGATGACCTATTCCCTCGAACCTTTCGTGTTCCGGAAACTGCTCAAGACAAAATGGTTCCGGCGCAGTCTTAAACTCCCTGAAAAATGATGGATACACTGGATGGAGCCCTCTTCTTGTCGATGGTCCGCAGCGGCGGCGCCCGGCTGGATGCCCATCGCAAGACCATCAACGACCTGAACGTCTTCCCCATCCCCGACGGGGATACGGGCGACAATATGTTTATGACCCTGGAGGCCGGATGCCGCGTGCAAGCCGGCCCGGTCGGCGAAACTGCGGAAGCCGTTTCGCAGGGGATGCTCATGGGCGCCCGCGGAAACTCCGGCGTCATCCTTTCGCGCATCTTTTCCGGCATTGCGCGGGGCCTTTCCGGCATCCGGGAAGCAGACCTGAAGGCCTTCGAAAAAGCCATGGAATGCGCTGTGGAAGACGCTTACAAGGCCGTCGCCGTACCCGTGGAAGGCACCATCCTGACCGTCCTCCGGGAAGGCGTGGCAGCCGCCGAGGAAAGCCAGGATTTCGAAACCTACTTCGACCGGCTCATCGCCGGAATGGACTGCTCGCTCCAGCATACGCCCGAACTGCTCGACGTCCTCAAAAAAGCCGGCGTCGTGGACAGCGGCGGCGCCGGGTTGCTCTACGTTGCAGAAGGTATGCGCGCCGCCCTCAGCGGCGAAGCCGAAATGATGCCCGAGTCCACGGCTGCAGCCCCGGTCCAGACTGTCGACCTGAATGCCTTTACGGAAGACAGCACGCTGGAGTTCGGCTACTGCACGGAGTTCCTCCTGCGGTTGCAGCGGAGCAAGGTCGATCTCGACCACTTTGACGAAAAGGTCATCGCCGACTGGCTTTCCACCCACGGCGACTCGCTGGTCTTCTTCCGCCAGGGAACGATCATCAAGGTCCACGTCCACACCTTCCATCCCGGCGAGATCCTCAACCACTGCCAGCAGTACGGCGAATTCCTGACCCTGAAGATCGAAAACATGACGCTCCAGCACCACGAAAACCATATGGACGAACGCTTCCACGTGACCGGCAAAGCCCTCGGCGTGGTGGCCGTCGCCGCCGGGACGAAACTGCAGCAGGCCTTCCGGGAGATGGGGGCCGACGAGGTGATCGAGGGCGGACAGACCATGAACCCGCCGGTGCAGGCCTTCCTTGAAGCCTTCGATCGCATTGGAGCGGAGAATATCCTCGTGCTCCCTGATAACAGCAACATCCTGCTCACAGCCCGGCAGGCTGCTGAGATGTACGACAAGGCCCGCGTCGAGGTGCTGCCCACCCGCAGCCTCGGCGAAGGCTACTACGCCCTGGCCAGCCTCGACACGTCCGAGACGATCGACCAGATCGTACCGGAGCTGGAAGAGGCGCTGCAGGCGACCGTCACGGGACTGGTCTCACGCGCCATCCGCGAAAGCGAAGCCGGACACACCGGCGACTACCTGGGCCTGAGCGGCAAAGATATCCTTTGCGGCTCGCCCGACCGGAAAGAAGCGCTCCTTGAGCTGGCCCGGAAACTGGACGCAGGCAGCCGTGACATCGCCCTGCTCCTGACCGGCGCCGAGGTATCATCCGACGAGGCCCAAGCCGCCGTCCAGGCGCTGACCGAAGCCTTCCCCCGCACCGAGACCACGCTGGTCGAGGGCGGACAACCTGTTTACGATTATATCCTTCTGTTATGTTGACACTGTATACTGACACCGACACCGACATCACGCCCGCCGTCGCAGCGGAATACGGCTACAAGCTCATCAGCATGCCCTACAGCGTGGATGCCAAGACCGTCTACCCCTACGTGGACTTCGACCAGTTCGACGCCCGCAGTTTCTACGATATGCTGCGCCGCGGCACGCTTCCTACGACCAGCGCCATCTCCAAGGAGCGCTACATCGAGTATTTCGAGCCCGAAATGGCCGCCGGCAACGACATTCTCTACGTCCACTTCTCCCGTGCGATGACCATCACCTTCGATGCGATGGACCAGGCCGTGGCTGAACTCCGGGCCAAGTACCCGCAGTGCCGCTTTGAGGAGATCGACACCAAAGGCATCACGACCATCAGCTATGCCGTGGTCCGCGCCGTAGGCGATCTGATCAAAGCCGGCAAAAGCCTCGACGAAGTGCTCGAATGGGCCAAGACCGAGGTAGACCACTATGCGATGTACTTCTACGCCGACGACCTGAAGTTCTTCCGCCGCAGCGGCCGCGTCAGCGGCCTGGCGGCCACGATGGGCACGCTCATCGGCATCCGTCCGATCATCTATATGTCGTCCGATGGCAAGATGGTCTCCTGCGGCAAGGAGAAAGGCCGCACCAAGGCCATGGAGCATCTGATCGGCCGCGTGGCCGAACTGGGCGACGACATCAAGAACTACCGCTTCTACGTGGGCCATACCGACGCCCCGGAACTAGCCAAGGACCTGGGAGAGGCCCTGAAAGCACGCTTCGGCCAGGATCTGAATATCGAATATGTGGTCTGCAATCCCACGGCGGGCAGTCACGCCGGCCCGAACGGCGTAGCCGTCTGCTTCCACGCCAAACACCGCTAGGATGATCGAGGTCCGGCAAGTCACCACACGGCGCGAGCAGCGGGAATTCATCGAGTTCCCGCTCGACCTGTACAAAGGCAATCCTTTCTTTGTACCGCCTTTCTACGCCGACGAACGAAAAATGTTCCGTCCGGGCTACGTCTATACCGACTGCTGCGACTGGATCTGCCTGAACGCCTACAAGGACGGGAAGATGGCCGGCCGTATCCAGGGTATCATCCAGAAGGCCGCCAACGAGAAAAACGGCGAGCGGCGGGCCCGCTTCACCCGTTTCGACGCCATCGATGACGTCGAAGTGTCGCGCGCCCTGTTCTCGGCCGTTGAAAAGTGGGCCCTGGACAAGGGCATGGACATGCTCTGCGGCCCGCTCAGCTTCTCCGACCTGGAGCGCGAAGGACTGCTGGTCGAGGGATTCGACCAGCCCCAGACCTTTGAGGAGCAGTACAATGCGGAATATTACCAGCACCACATCGAGCAGCTGGGCTTCGTCAAGGAAATAGACTGGACCGAGTCGCGCATCTATGCGCCGGAGCCGTCGGAAGACGAGGAAGACCTCGACAAGCTCACCGACTTCATCTTCCGCCGCTACAAACTGCATTTCGGCCCGTCGAAGAACGCCAAAGATTTCCTCCGCCGCTACGCCGACGGCGTCTTCGAACTGATTGACAAGTCGTACGACGGACTCTACGGCACCGTCCCTTTCACCGAGGGCATGAAGCGGCTGATGATCGACAATTTCCGCCTGGTCATCAGCCCGAAATACACGGCCGTCATCCTGGACGAGAACGAAAAGATGGTCTGTTTCGGCTTTGCCATTCCCAGCCTGGCCTCCGCCCTGGCCGGAACGAAGGGACGCTACACACCGAAAGTGCTGTGGCGCCTGCTGCGCAATATCCGCAAACCGAAAGTCATCGACCTGTGCCTGATCGGTGTGGATCCGGAATACCTCAACCGCGGCGTATCGGCCGCCTTCGCATCGGCCATCATGCATATGCTGCGCGACACGCCGGTCCGCTACGCCGAGACCAACCTCAACCTCGAAGACAACTACGCCATCCAGAACCTGTGGCACCGCTTCAATGCCGTACAGGCCAAGCGCCGCCGCGCCTATGTGAAGAAACTCGCATGATCAAGATCCTCGTCGACTGCTTCGGCGGCGACCATTCGCCGCAAGCCCAGGTGGCCGGTTCGCTGGCCGCCCTGGCCAAAAACCCGAACCTGCATCTTCTTCTGACAGGCGACCAGGCCCTGCTCGAAGCAGAACTGAAAGGGAAGACTTATGATGCCACACGACTGGACATCATCCACGCACCCGAAGTGATCGGCTGCGACGAAAAACCTACCGACGTGATCCGTCTCAAACGGAACAGTTCGATGATGAAGGCCATCATCCTGCTGCGCGACGAAGACGACATCGCGGCTATGGTCTCCTGCGGCTCCACCGGCGCCCTGGTAACCGGCGCCCTGGTGCGTCTGGGACGGATTCCCGGAGTCATCCGTCCGGCATTCTGCCCGCTGCTTCCCACGATGGAAGGGGGTATCGTGGGCATCTGCGACAGCGGCGCCAATCCCGAAGTCACGCCTGCCCACCTGCGACAGTTCGCCATCATGGCCAGCCTTTATCTGGAGAACGTCTACGGCGTGGACAAGCCCCGCACCGCCCTGCTCAATGTGGGCAAGGAAGCAGAAAAAGGGGATGATATCCGGCGCGAAGCCTACCAGCTGCTGCAGCAGACCCCGTCGGTCAACTTCGTCGGCAATATGGAAAGCCGTGACCTTCTGTCCGGTGCCTACGATCTGGTGGTGGCAGACGGATTCTCGGGCAACGTGCTGGTCAAGACCACTGAAGGTACGGCTATCGAACTGCTCAAGAAACTCAAGAAGGACATCTATTCCCGGACGCTCTACAAGGTAGGCGCGCTTCTGATGAAGCGCATGTTCCAGGAAGAGAAGGAATTCATGAACTACCAGAACTATGGTGGCAGCGTCCTGCTGGGAACGGCCAAGGTCGTGGTCAAGGGCCACGGCAGCAGCAAGGCCGTGGCCGTGGAGAAATGCATCGAGCAGGCCTACCGCATGGAAATCAGCAAACTTTCATCCAAGATCGAGACGGAAATCGCCCGATACGAACATTACGAAGAATAATCAAACCGTCCCAGACCGGGCATCTTTAAGCCTATGTTTGACAAAGTCAAGGCCATCCTGGCCAAGCAGCTCCGGAAGGATCCGGCCATCATCACTCCCGAATCGAGAATCAAGCGCGACCTGGGTGCCGACTCCATCGACATCCTGCAACTGCTGATGCGCATCGAAGACCAGTACGGCATCGTCATCCCCGACCAGGAACTCGCAAAGTTCGAGACCGTAGGTGATGTCGTAGCCTTCCTGGAGAAGCAGGAAGCTGCTAATATTTAAAGAGATACTCTGTAGAGATACCGCCAAACTCCTCGAGCACCATACGCACGGGGAGACCTTTGCCGTTGTATTCCATGGTGATCTGGGAATAACCGCGGGGGGCGGCTTTGCGGGCTTTCATCTGAACCGTCTTGATCCCATTCTTTTCGGATACGGAAAGATCGGCTTCGTTGTCCTTGGCCGCCTGCTCATAGTTGCCGTCGATGCAGTTGAGCAACGTATTGCGCAGGACCTTGAAATGCGCGTTCTTGCCGGTGTCCACGGAAATCTTCTGCCCCATCGTGTTGGAACGGAGCATCGGACCCGAAATGACCAGGTACTCCCCTGCCGGGTCGGTATAGGTCATCGTCAGCTGGTCGGGAGATTTGTACGACACGACGCCTTCGGAACGGATGACCTTGCCGGAAGCCTTGATGGTGCGTGCCTGGGTGAATTTGCATTCGGTTGTTTGTGCCTGGACAAGCCACGCAAAAAACACGAAAAAGACTAAAAACAGAGATTTTTTCATTCTCAATCGTTAAAACGGGGACAAAGATAGAATAATTATTCCTAAATTTGTGCCAAACGATAGAAAAATGCCAGCAATCGAACCTTATTGGAATCCGCAAATTGATTTATCCGGGCACCTGTTCCATATGAGAAAAGTGGAAAGAACGGGATTTTTCGATGTCTCCGACGTGCCTGAGGTGGTTCTGCCCCTGTTCTCATTCGTCTATCTGCTCCGCGGAGAAGTTCTTCTGGAAGTGGAAGGAAGAGCCTGTCTCTGCAAGCAGAACCAGATACTCCTGGTGCCGCGCAACGTTCCTTTCAGGGTCCTGTATTTCAAAGAGAATATCGGCTATGAATGCGCATTCTCGCTCCGTTTCCTCAAGGACGTTTCCTACGATTGCCTGCACGTCCCGCATCCGATGCTCCAGACCTTTGAAGCCGAAGATGCTGCTTTTACCGCCGCCCTGCTGGAGCAAATCCATCAGTCCTTCCACAATGACGACCTGGCTTTGACGGCCAGTGCCCTCGACTTGTTCCTGTGCCGGCTCAGGCAGCGGGAGGGGAAACCCGAAAACGCCCTGGTCAGCCGTTTTCTGGAGATGGTCTTCAACCGCAATGAAAAACCGGGGAAGGTGTCCGATTATGCGGAAACGCTCTTCATCACCCCGAACTACCTCAACCGGCTGGTCCGCGCCAACACCGGCCACTCGGCCATGGAATGGATCGAAATCTCCCGGCTGAACCTGGCCAAGTCGCTGCTCAAGCAGAACCGGCTGCAGGTTTCCGAGATTGCCGCCGCCGTGGGCATCGACGATCAGTCCTACTTTACGCGCTTCTTCAAGAAGAACGAAGGCTATACGCCTACCCGGTACCGGGAGATGCTCATCTCGGGTATAAAAAATCCTGATTAATGCTATCTACTGCGCCGGCGCCAGCAGGATTTCAGCACAGAAAGAAGAACGGCCGCCGACTCTTCCCTCGACGACCCATCCGTCCTCGACGGACGAACGGAACAGCTCGACCACTTCGCCGGGCAGGGCTTCCTTGTTGAAATTGATACGCAAACTCCGGACGCGGCGCGTGGCCAGTGTCTCGTAGTCCAGGCAGTCCATAGCCCAGACCACATAACGGGCATTGTTGGTGTGCCCCACGAAATCGATGTCCGAATAGGATACTTTGTGTTCGGCGACCTGCTCGATCTCGCCTTCCGGCATCTGAACCTTCCCACAAGGGGTTTCAATGGCGTTTTCGGGGCAGATGGTATCGAGGGGAAGTTGGTCTTCCAGATGCTCGCGCCGCAGGAGCCGGCGCGTGTTCATATCGATGATCAGCCAGGAAGAAGTGGCCACGACGGCAGGTTGCCCGTCAGCCCCGGTCATCCGGAAGTCACGCACATAGAAGGGGCCTTCGAAACCCTTGTGCCAGGTCTGCAGCGTCACGGCATCCTTCCAGCGCGGCATCGCGAGAAAATGTGCCTCGAAGCGCGAAAGCACCCACGCGGTTCCGTAGCGTTGCAAGGCATCGAAACCGAAGCCCAGCGAATCAGCCGACACATTGGCGATCTCCTGCGCCATATCCATGAAGGCGCCCGGTTTCAGATAATGGGACACGTCGGTGTCGTAACAGGGCACCGTCAGTCGTTGCGTGGTTATTTTTTCGGTCATTTCCATGAGGGTCAGGCTTTGTAACGGGTTTCCGCATCCGGAGCTTCCGTCCTGTAGCCGATGGGATTGCGCCGGTTGGCTTTGGCAAGGGAGGAAGGATTGCAGCGGATGGATTCTTCCAGGTGACGCTGGGTAATCACTTCGTCGGCAAGAGCCGCGATCAGGGCGGCATCGTTGGCGATGAATGCGATGTCGGACGAAGCGTAGCCATCCGTCAGGGAGGCCAGCCGGTCCAGGTTGATGTCGTCGGCCAGCGGACGGCCTTTCAAGTGATGGATGAACATCGCGCGACGGGTCGCGGCGTCCGGAGCGGGTACTTCGATCTGCAGGTCGAGACGGCCCTTGCGCAGGACGGCCGGGTCGATCATATCCATCCGGTTGGTGGTTCCGATGACGAAGATGCCGCGCTGGGCGCAGTTGTTGA
>JAEEGH010003569.1_pt1 | contig 40778 bp, 38 predicted proteins | sample 9134181 | NCBI WGS metagenome assembly JAEEGH01 (sample SAMN16246544, study PRJNA631951) | gut metagenome | biome: gut microbiome; feature: rumen; material: DP-attached | host: Bos | place: Iran: Karaj | collected 2018-10 | reverse complement strand
ATTAAGCTCTCGAGAACAGATGTTGCTGAAGATGAGTTCCTGGACAGTGTCGAGGCAGTGCCTGAGGATTTTCTTCCCGATTCCATTATCGAATCGGAGGATGCCCGAAGGATCGTCATGGATATTATCAACAATTCTTTGTCTGATGATATCAGAAGAACACTTATCCTGTTCTACTTTGACGAGATGAGCACCAAAGAGATTGCCGAAGCACTTGGTGTTCCCGAAGGAACTGTCCGCCGCCGTCTGAATTTTGCCAGAAACAAGATTAAAAAGGAGGTCGAAAAGTATGAGAAAGAAAACGATACGAAGTTGTTCAGCATGGCACTGCCATTCTTGAGCAAGCTCTTTATGAAAGAAGCAGAGCTTGTGCCTTTCAAGGCTATGCCTGCAAAACTGATTTCTCTGTCCGCATCTGCAGAGGCTTCAAAAGCCGGAACAAACATTGCCAAAATGGCAGTAAAGAAAGGGACAGATATTATGAAAACAAAAATCTTGATCGGCAGCGTTGCTGCTGTAGTTGCAGTTGGTGCAACAGTTGGTACTATTCTCGGAGTTGTGAGCAAAAAGTCGGAGGAAAAGCCCTCTGTCTCAAATACAACATCGATCTCAGAGGAGAACGGGATTATTGAGAATAATGCTGAGGGCATTACTGAAGCGACCTCTGAAGAAGGTGCGGAGAACAGTGCCGAAGCAGGTTCCGAATTTGGAACTGCAGGCAGAAAATATGTAAACTTCAATGACCTAAAGGTGAAGATTAACGGAAAAGTGATCACTATGGATCAGTCCACTGTACAGGATCTTGTCGATACAGGCTGCTATGTAAATCCTCACCTGTTGGATAGAAGTTTTGCTTACGGCAACAAAGTCAGCGACAGCGTGGAAGCAGGACAGCTGGTATATATGACTGTTTTTGATATGGATGATGAAGAAAACAGGCCTTCCGGACAGAATGCAAATCGTCCAATAGTTTTCATTGCAAAAGCAGAGACAGCAGGCACTATTTCTGAGTGTGTAATATGTGGTGTCCATTTTAGAACCGAGGATATAATTGCATGGGAAGATGAAATAGAGTTTGAGTTCCCTCTCGACCTCACGTCTGAAGAATTAGTAAAAGACTCAGGAGAAGCTTCTTCAGTTGAAACTGGTACAACCGAATCATGGTACCGGTATGAATCTGAGGATAGTTCAATGGTATTCCATTTTAGGAATGGGTCCTTAATTAGTATTATGGCTGAGTTTGATGAAGGTTCAATCATTGACCTGCAAAAGGGTTTGATCAGCGCCACGTAACGATATTCGTACAGACGAGTTATGGACACTCATCCGGCTCACATCAACACAACAAAGGTGCAAGTAATAAGCGGGATCTTAATTGATCCCGCTTATTCTATAAATGATACTTAAACTATAATTGCAATTCGTTCCGAATCATTTATGAAATAGTGAACCAGGGCACGGTTCACTGGTGAACCATGCATTACATTGAGCTAATAACACTTGAATATATTAAGTTGAAAAGATATTAGTTAACTATAGACATGATGGAAAATTGTTTTTAGGCTAGCCTCGATGTTTACGCCACATCAGGCTGCAATCAAGCACAAGGCTTAATTTAATAATTAACTTTTAGTTTTAAGATATGCCCGGAGCTTAAGTGATCCGGGCATTTTTTCTGATATTATTGGGTGCAAATGATATAATTCTTTTATTGAAGTATACATTGGTTCAGGGATTTAACAGGATATAAGACGGGAATAATATGGAATTAGAGCACGTATCCTATAGGGATTGGTATGATGAATGTTTAAATATCCTTATTCCGGAATACTTGGGTGATCTTACACGCAAGTATAATTTGCGTTATAAGCCTGTTTCTGTTACTGAAATCGCAATGTATAACGAGCACTGCTGTCTCATTCTCGGTTTAGACAAACGTGACGGCGTCATCCTGACATCAGAAGTTAATGAGACTGGGAAGAGAGTCGAATACAGTACGAATATCTTTTTCCGGGTGAGCATCGACGATTCTGACAAGGAAGGTGTTGATCTTAATGCCCATAACTTTATCGAAAAGGCACGAAGAGATCTGAAGATCCTATCGAGGAATCTGGACAGTAAATGGAGTAAATATCTGCAAGGCGATATGGGCTGGTTTGAGGATTATAAGAAATGCGATTCTTTCTATGAGTATCATAATTATATGGAGGACCGCAACAGGCTCCTTGATGAGATCATTGCCTGGCAGAAGGATAAAAAATAAACAGGATTAACGACCATGAATGACTTAGAAACTATCAAGAACAGATTTCCCGGAATAAGCTGCGCATACAGAGATGCGGCAGGAATAGTCACGACGAAGTGCTTTGGCTTGGCAGACAAAGATGAGAATGTTCCGGTGGATGAGAACACTGCTTTTCCAGCATGTTCGATCTCGAAATTCATTACTGCTATTTGCGTAATGAAGGAATATGAGCAGGGCCTGATTGATATCAACAAGCCCGTTAATCTCTACCTTCGCAAGTGGAAGTTTCTTACGCCTTCGGGGGATGAGAGCGATGCGCCCATAAGGTCGCTCATGAGTCACACCTCCGGAATCATTGACGGAGAAGACGGTTTTTACGGGCTTCGAAGAAGTGACAAACCTGTAAGTCTGCAGGATGTGCTTGATGGCAAGACTTCTTATAACAAACGTCCGGCGCGCGAGAATAATCCTCATGGCACGGAGTTTGAGTACTCGGATGCCGGATTCTGCGTTTTGCAGATGCTGTTGGAAGATCTTGAACAAAAGCCGTTTGAGGTTATTGCCGATGAGTTTGTTTTCGCGCCGTTGAACCTGAAAAACACCTTCTTTGCTTCCCTCACAAACCTGTCCGCTTTTGAGCAAAAAATCGTCATGGCTACAGGTTATGATGAGAGCGGAACGGCTATTCCCGGCAAGTATCCGCAGGTGCCTGATCTTGCGGCATCAGGACTTTGGTCAACACCGAACGAGCTTCTTGTGATCGCAGCAGAATTTACAAAAGCATGTAATGGAGAAAGCGCCTTGCTGCAGGCAAGATCTGCGTTGGAAATGGCTACACCGTCCGACAGGTTCCCATGGGCAGGTCTTGGCATTTTTATGGATGGAGAGAACAAACTCAGCATAAGCGGCTGGGGCGAGAACGGACAATCCAGACTGAAGTTCAATTACCGCACCGGTGAGGCCGCAGTCGTTATGGTCAATCAGAATCCCGGTGTTGAGCAGTCAGAATCCGGTGTCGAGTGGCTTATCAATAACGGACTTTCGGTTGATTGAAATCACGGCTTCTCCTCAGAATCTGCTATGATATTTACGGTAACACAGGCAACAGTACATCTTTACGGAAAATGAGCGTGACGTAAAGATATCAGGAGGTGTATATGTTATACGACATTCTTAAGTATGTATTCATCGGAGCCGCTGTAGTATGCATCATAATCGGACTTGCCTCAAAGAGTTCTAAATCCAAGAAGAAAGACACTGACAAGAAGGATTAACAAGACCTTTCTGTCAACTGATTTCAAGATCAGCCTTGTAAAGTGTGCCTCAATGTCTCAGGTACTTGGCTCACCAACGGGCAACATTTATCCCTCTTAATCTGTAATAATAGTATCCTGATAAAAATGGAACGGGTATCGATCAAGGAAAGAGGGAGAACGACCATGGGTAAAAAAGCAGCATGTTTGGTGGTGATAGTGGCTTTGGCGGTATCTGTCTTAGGGTGCGCGCAAAAGCCAATGGAACTCACTCCGCAACAGAGGACCAATTTGACGGAGGTCGCGAAATTTGGTGTCTACAACAAAGTCTATACAACATATGGACTTGAGCCCGGTATAACAGTTGAGGACATCACTGCTCACGACGTTTCGATAAATGATTATTACAAGCTCGAGTTTACGGCCAAAGGCACTTATGCGGTCAAAGCGGATAATGATGAGTATTACACCGGCACGTTTACTGTTACGGGATACTGGGAAGCTCACGGTGCCGGCACAGACAAGTGCGATATCACCGCTCCAAAGAACGGATCAAAAACGCTGCCTGAAAAAAACATCGTACAGGAGACTGAAGCGGCTGCGGACACGACAACTGCCACAGAACCGACCGAGTCCACGATTTATCAGCCTCTTGCAGAATACATTAACGCCAACACCTCTTCTATGGGAAGGATCATAGAAAAGGTCTTTGAGAGCGATGTCAATCAGGACGGCAGCCCTGATCTTTGCGTTACCGTTGTATATGGAAGCGGAATAGTATCGAGCGCCGTCGTGGTATATGACGTTAAGAACGATAAGGGATACATCTTAGACGAGCGCATGTCCTACGACTATACGATCTTAGGTGCTTCAGAAAATGTTGTAGCCGTCGTCAGAACTTCCTATGGCAAAGACGCGAAAAAATACGGCACTTTAGCGATCGAAGGTGATGCCCTTGTCTTTGTTGAGAATGAAGAAGTCGGCGCAACACTGCCTACGAGAAACGGGTAAGTAAAGCTTCGCAAGCCTTATAGCGTAGTGCTCGAAAAATATAACTTTAACTAAAACAGCGCCCTAATTACACATCCATCGTATAGTAATTCGCGTCTTCTGTTCCGCTTTTGTCGTAGCAGAAGATCTTGTTCTCCTCACGGTCCAAGAGGCAGTTATAGCACGTCCAGAACTGTTCGAACTTGGAATCATCAAAAGGCGGGAGGTCAGGCTGCCAGATCTCGTTGGTGTCGCCGATGTTGTTATAGGGCATGTCCCAGTCGCCCTGCTTCTCGCGCTCGGCATCGTTCATGCCGAAGTAATTGACTGAGAATTTCTCGGAGCACTGGTATGTGGGATCGCAGTGGTAGTACTTACCGTCCAGCTTTACGATCGTCCATTCGTGAGCTTCTGTGGAATCCTTGTTGAGCGCGCCGCATGTTATAGCATCGATGCCGACCTGGAGAAGGAGATAGGCATAGCAGCCGGCGGTCTCCTGGCAGATGCCTTTGTCGGTCATGATCGCGCGGTAAGGGGAGATGCCGTAGCCTTCTTTCGAACGGAAAGAGACATTGCCCATTGCATCATAGTCGTAGTCGATCCTCGCTGATTCAGATATGTATAAAGCCAAAGCTTTCTCGAGCTCGCTGTCGTCAGCGAGAACAGCTCTCTCTATGAGGTCCTCGACACGCGCTTTGAACTCTTCGACCTTCTTAAGGTATTCATCCTTTGGAATGCTGTATTTGAGCTCATATACGCCGTCTCCGACTGCACCGAAATATTCATCCGAGTTATAGCAATATTCGGATACGATGGGCAGGTTTACTCTTGATATAGACTGGAAAAGATTCATCCACAGAGGTTTGCTGCACTCCACAGAATCAGCGCCTGACAAAATTGCATCGCAGTATTTGAAGTAGTCTTCCTTGAACTTTTCACCGTACTTGTCGACATACATCTGTGATATGACGTGCGGGTTGAACGTGTGATCGTACGCGATTGAAGTAGTCTCGCCATCAGACTCCGAAAAATCCGAAGACACAGAAGCGGAAGTAACTTCCGAAGCCGTAGTATCAGAGGGCTTTACCGCCTGCGAGCATGAAGAAAATGCCATGAGGGCAGCCATTATTAATGATGAGATCAACACCCTTTTGTTCATTGTTTGTACCTTAAGTCGTTTATTGGCCAAGTGGTATCTCGCAGACCAGATCGCCCGTGCATTCGTAGGAATCGAAGCAGCAGAGCTTATTGTTCTCCCGGTCGATCTTGTATGACGTGATGGTCCATAAGGGCTCGAAACGCTTATCTTCAAGCTTTAAGTCCTTGTACCAGATATCGTTGGTATCGCCGAAGTTATTATACTGCATGTCCCAGTCGCCTTCGATCTCGCGCTGCTCATCGTCCATGCCGAAGTACCTTAACGTGGCGCGCTCGTTGAGCTGGAAAGTCAGATCGCAGTGATAGTACTTGCCGTCAATATTTACGACGGTCCATTCGTGTGATGCGGAAACGTCTTTTGTAAGGCCGCCACATGTGATCGCGTCAACGCCGACCTGCATGAGCAGATAAGCATAAGCTCCGGCGATCTCCTGGCAGATGCCCGTATCGGTCATGAGCGCGCGGTAAGGCGAAAGGCTTACGCTGGCAGGGTCAGCATCGGCAGAGTCTGCAGCAGCTTCATCGTAGGTGAGCCTTTTGCCCTCTGACTTGTAGAGCGCGAGCGTCATCTCGAATGGTGTATCTCCTTCCTGACATGCAGATTCTATAAGTGATTCGATCCTTGCCTTGAATTCATCGACCTTCTTGAGGTACTCGTCTTTGGGAAGACCGTAGCTTAGCTTGTATTCACCGTTTCCGGCAGATGTTATATCTTCATCCATTGAGTAGCAGTAGCGGAATGCGATGGGAAGATAGATCCTGGAAAGATCGCGGAATTTGGCAAGCCATTCCTTCTTGTCGCACTTTACGGTCTCCGCACCTGAGAGGACCGCATCACAGTACCTGTAGAAGTTCTCCTCAAAGTCCTTGCCGTATTTATCGACATAGATCTGTGACAGACAGTGCGGATTAAAGGTGTGGTCCATATGGACCGGTTCCACAGTTGAAACCTCAGTTATTGCAGTCTCTGCAGATGAGGATCCGGCGGAAGAGGTTGCTGAAGTAGTGCTTGTCTCAGAAGGTCTTGTTGTCATCCCGCAAGATGAGAGAATGATAAGGACGGACAGCATAACTGCTGTAATCGGGAGTTTTCTATTCATAAATGATATCTTTCTTGTTCTGTTGATCACGGACACAAGTCTATCATTCGCGCAGGATTATTTGCGTGATTTTCGAGTTAATTAAAAAGATAATGAAGGAACAGATGCAGAAGATAAAGTAGAATAGGCATATAACAGATAATCGGCGGGGAAATATGGACATATGTAATTAGCATAGAAAATAAAAGAAATTTGCGTCATTTTGACAATCAAAATATAATTGAACGACATAGAAAATATCAATATTATTATATTAATTTACTATTTACTATGTGGGAGGAGAAGGAAATGAAAAAGACAAGAGGCTTTAGAAAAAGTGTTACTACAGCATTGTTAATAAGCACGCTGGTTGTAGCAACTTTAGGTACTGGCGTTGCAAATGCAATAACGCATACACATCCTCATGGCAAGAATTCTGAGGGCCATTATGTAGATGAGTTTTGGGTGTATGGTTCATTACGCAAATACGCAATTGCTACTTATGAATGGATATCAGGTGATCATGGAGATTATAGATCCTCATCGCAAAGAGGTGATTCTGAAATTAAAAGAAGCGCCCGCAAATCTTTTGGATTGGCACGTGCCGAAGCATATAATAAAAATGGCGGGACAATTCGTGGCTGGTATTATAATTTCCCGGACTAACTGATGAAATTATAGTTGAATGCTAATCGCTTTTTTGTTGGTAATTAATGCGCAGACTGGTTAATATCTGGTTCTGTTTCTTTTTGGTGTTCACATTTGTGTGGGCATATCATTGTGATACAGAATATAGTAAAGAAAGCATATTAGGAGAAGGCTTTGTAGCCTTCTCCTTATCTTGTGATGATTCAACGGGGATTGAAAGCCCTGTTGCAGAAATTATTGCTTTATCAAAAATAGAACAAATAGATATGGTTGTGTTTGAAGTCTCGTATGAAGACGGACAACGAACAGAGACATATTTCAAGACTAATATTTCTAATGACTTTCTGAATATCAGTACAGCCAAGGGTTCGTCGTTATTAAATAGCGACGAGTATTTTGCCAATATAGATTTGTCAGAAAATAGTTTGCGCGCATATAAGTTGAATACTACGGCTGTAGACAGCATTATTATCTATCCGTTCGAGCAGCTTGAAGTCAGAGGCTACGATATATACAATTGTGTCCTTTATTGTAAAAACGAATCAGCAAAGAAGCTTTTCCAAAGTCTCAAAGACAAAGGATATACAATAACTAATTACAGTTACAGTGCATATACCGTTGATTCTAATTCCAAAATTGTTCTGATTCCTGCTACAATGTTTATTGTTGCAGTATTGTTTTTCACCTTAAGTAATAGCAAGAAAATAGTGCTAATGAAAATGGATGGATATTCCTGTTTCGATATAGTTGGACAGGAAATCGCTGCAAATTTCATGTTCGATTCCATTCTGGTTTTGACATTGAGTATTTTGACAATAGTAGCTGTCAAGCTTATTGTTGGATATCCATTATTGAGATATTTAAAAGAAACGTCGAATATATTCTTATTGGCTTTTTATACTATTGTTTTGTCGATTATTATCAGATTGTTTATTACCGCAATTACAAACAAACATGCTCACGTTAAGGGTGCAGTTCCCCAAAAAGCGTTATACTCAGTGATAACTGTTGTTAAAGCATTAGCTCTTATAGGACTTTTAATTACGTGTATTTCAACAGTTATTCTGGACTTGATACCGGCGATCAATTCATACAAATCGAGCATTATGTTTGCAGATAAGATTAAGAACAGAGTATCATTCTCACAATATGGTAATTATGAACAAACTTTACTTGACGATCAAAATGTTAATCTTTTACCATTCTATAAAGAGGTTTGTGAGACAAGAGACGCTCTTTATGTTGATGCATCTGATTATTCGGCAATTAGCGGAGAGCAAGCCTGGAAACTGGGAAAAGAGGATAAGCCAAGACTTGACGTTAATGAGAACTATATAAATATCAGTAAAATCTGTGATTTGAATGGAAACAAGATAACAAGTGATGCTCTTGACCCACTAGCTTTTAATGTGCTTGTGCCTGATCAGATTTCAGATCAGGATAAAACTGTTATTGAGATATATAGAAAATCCTTCAAATTTGATAAAGCAAATATACTGATATATGATTCCACTAATTATGAGATGTATTCTTTTATAACTAATGGTGTTGATTCAGATCTAGGAATGATAGCCACACCACCAAGGGTTTTCGTTTATAACTACCATTTGTTTGAATTGATTCCAGACGAGACTTCACAGATTCTGTATGGAAAACTGTTTGTAAAGACATCAACAGATAACCCTGAAGCAGAATTAAGGCCCGTAATAAAAAAGTATAATCTTGAGAATACGATTGACAGGGTTTCTTCAGTTGACAAGAAGATACAAGAATACCTTAAGGATACGCGCGACTATTTAGTTTCCTGTATTGCGTCGGTTCTGTTGCTTGCTGCAGTCATTATTGGCATATCTGTTTTTTCTGCCGACACTTATTGTCGTAATAATGCTATGAAGATTTCCATGGAGTTGATTGAAGGAAAAACAATAGCTGCATGTGTAAATAAGCACCTGATCCTTCAAGTGATTGCTTATATATTTATATTAGGTGTAACGCTAGCCTATTCTATAGTGAATCATACTAACCTGATCATTACATGTTTAATGGTGTTGGTTGTAGTGTTCATAGATTATTTGATTACATACGCAAGATGTTTAAAGCAATCATATAAGAATTTATGTGGGATTATAAAAGGAGAGAAATGATGCCAGTAATATCACTTAAGAATATCAACAAAAAATATGGAGATAAGGTATTATTCGATGATTTTTCTTTAGATGTTGAGGAAGGAGAGTTTCTCTCAATATCTGGTGAGAGTGGAAAGGGAAAAACCACACTCCTGAATATTATAGGTTTTTTAGAGAAACCTGATTCTGGAGAAGTATGTGTATTTGGTGTAAAAAACGCGAGATTCACTTCAACCGAAGCCAGAGATATTCGCAGAGACAAAGTCTGCTACTTATTTCAAAACTATGGGTTAATCGACAATGAGACTGTCGAGTATAACCTTATGATTTCATTGATGTTTTCCGATTATACAAAAAAACAAAAGAAGGAAAAAATAACTGAGGTAATGAATAAGATAGGGTTGCAGGGATTAGAAAGCAAAAAAGTGTTTACTTTGTCTGGCGGAGAACAACAAAGGATAGCCTTGGCAAAGATAATTCTGAAATCACCGGATCTTATTTTGGCTGATGAACCCACGGGGAGTCTTGATGATAAAAATCGTGACTATGTATTGGAAGAATTGAAACGCTTAAACAGCGAGGGTAAAACAATAGTTGTTGTTACCCATGACAAAGAGGTGGAGAAATGCGCCCAAAGAAATATCTCCCTGTAATACTTCTTTCAGTTATATTTTTGGGAGTCATCTGCTTCGTTTTATTTTTTAAAATCTACTTTGTAAAGGGAGATTCAATGTCTCCGACACTTAGAGAAGGTCATGCTGTTTTACTTCGTCGGAATGTGGAATATGACGATCTGCAAGTTGGAGATTTGATTGTTTTCCACAGTGATGAATATGGTGATTGTATTAAAAGAATAGCTGCGGTGAGCGGAGATTCGATCAAGCAGGAAAACAGTGAACTTTATATAAACAGCGTCCTTAAATATCAGTACGCAACAGAGATGAAAGCGGATTATGTTGTCGGTGATAACGAGCTTTATGTGTTGGGTGACAATATTTATAACAGTATAGACAGCAGAGAGATTGGGCCAATTGCCTATTCAGATGTTGTGGGTAAAATAGTTTTATCATAAGAATATGAACTGATGAATAACAAACGAAAGGTATTTTTCTATCAAATTTGAAACACTTTATCAGAAAGTATACATATAAGACAGCTGCTGTATTGCTCCTATTTTGTTTGGTTATATCTCAAAGTGCATGTGGTAAGCCAAAATCAGACAATTCTCAATATGAAGGATTGAAATCAGGCGATGTTATTCCTGATGATATGCCATGGTTTAATTCAAATATTGGGTTCTATTCTGATTCAACGGATGACGGTTCAATATGTGAATTCAATGAATTAAGTCTGGTTGGTGAAGTAAGCGATAGATTTCTTTTGATTTCGACTGGGCAATATATTTTGCCAGGCAAGCCGGTTAGACAGTTTTCCAAGAAAGATCTTCTCATAGTAGATTCCGGTGATATGGCTTTGTTACATCGTTTTAAGCTATATGATTATTTCGATGAGGCCAATGGTATTTCATATTTTGAAATTTTATACAATAGAGCGGTTATAAAAGGTGCTACTAAAGGCGATAAAGAGACCTATACTGAATTGACAATTGATTTAACAGATTTTTCGACCAAGAAGACTCTTATTGATAAAGATAAGGCTTTGATGGAATTGACGGCTACTAATGCGCGCACGGATCATGAGTATTTGGTTAATGACTGGAAAATCAGCACGTTTATAAGCTTTAGTGAAAGTAATTCAAGCTATGATTTGCATATATCAAATGCATATAATTCGATTAAATCGGAGGTTGAGGTAAGCATTCTCAATGAATCTGTTTATGATATTCCGCTGATTGCTTCAATTGATGATTCAAAATTGTTAATAAGAGCCTCTTGTACAGATGGGATCCATTATTTCCAACTAAATACAAAAAATATGGATTTGAAAGAATGTACATCAAAATACAAGTGGCTTGACAGCTATATGGATGAGGCTTTTGTTAATTCCAGTGACGGAAAATGTTATGTGAAAGATGATAAGGGAATATATGAGATCGATTTAAAGACGAAATCTCCCAATCAGATATTCAATTATAACTGGTGTTGCACCGGTGAGTACGATTTACGCAAACTTGATGTTTCTTATTGTTCTTCAACGACGGTAGAGTTTTCTGGTACTATATTTGATTTCAGAAGCTGCATTTCTAGGGAGATGTTTGTGACTGCAAAGCTAACTTTGGCGGAGAAAAATCCTAATGCCGGAAAAACCGTTCTTGAGGTTTATACAGATTCAGATACATTAACTCCTGATGTTGCGTTTGCGATGAGGGTATATAACAGCGAGCCCAACAACTGCTTTCTCATCAAAAGCACACGCTATTCTTTAGATAATAATACGCAGGAAGAGTCGATGCAGACTTCGAACGCTGAAAGAAACGAACTGATACGTTCAGTCAGAAGCAATATTTCCTCTGAAATATCTATCGACATAATGAACGGAACCGGTCCTGATATATTGATTGATACAGCTCCATTAGCGCAACTTGAGAAGCCGAGCATTCTTATGGACCTGTCTAAAGCGGCTAATTCTTTCAAAAACGATGACTATTTTACCAATATCATTTCTGCAAATGAAAATGACGGAGTTTTATTTCAGATGCCGTTGTCATTTGATGTAATAGGCATTCAAACTCGAACTGATAGCGTTGGCGCATCCGGACGAGGTTTCACATATGATGAGTATTTAAAATTTGTAGATAGGACCTGTAATGGAACAGATCCTTTGTATTTTGGACAAGTGGAGAATTTTGTTTTACTTTATAACTATAACCGCAAAAACAACATTCTTGACTTTGATTCTGCAGATTTTTTTGAATTAGCAGAATATTGTAAGAAGAATATGGATTATTCCGGTCTATCAAATAAAGAATATCTGGAAAGAATTATTAAAGCAGATAATACCCCGATTATAGTATCTTTATCCGGATTAAGCGACTATTGCTTAAATATTGGTTGTGGTACTGCTGTGTGTGGACTGCCTTCTTCAGATGGCCAATCTGGTGCTGCAGCCAATGTTACGCACTCTGTTGCCGTATCGTCTCAAACAGCATTTCCAAATGACTGTTTGAAGTTTATGGATATTTTATTGTCGCCTGATGCACAGAGCCTTTTTGCTGCTTCGGGATACAATGTAATCAATCGATCGGCATTTAGCATGGCAATGAATGACGTCGAAGACTATTTAATAGCAGCGAACTACGATGTTCGTGGCGATGAATTTGAAATGTATTCAACAGTAATTGAAGGCATATCGGAAGTTTATTCCGAAGACACGTCTGTGTCGACAGTTATTACTGAAGAACTGCCGGCATATTTCTTGGATCAAAAAGATTATGAAGAGGTTCTTCTTGTGTTAAAGAATAAGTGGCAGTTGATTATGAACGAACGTGGTGCATGATCGATGATTATTCATAATACGGAAATGATGTGAAACTCAAGCGGAAAAGAATAAGCATATAACAGATAATCGGCGGGGAGATATGGGCAGGGTTCTTTATATCGGATTTAAAGGGAAGAATAATGCTTCAGGAAGGCTGGCGGAATCGTTATCGCCAGATCACTTGCTGCTGACTAATTCTTATGAAGGACTTAAGAAAGATATAGATCAGGTAAGTGAAGAATATGACTATGCTGTCTTGTTCGGTGTGGATAAGACTTTGGCTTCGGAGGTCAGGATCGAGCTGTCTGCGGCAAAGGGTGATAAAAAGCATTATTCAAAGCTTAACGCAGATAAACTCGCTTCATCTTTAAATGCTTCCGGAATAAAGACAGTGATATCAGATAACCCTAAAGACTGCCTTTGCAATGAAGCTTACCTTTGTGCTTTAACAAGGTTTGAGGGGAGAGCCGTCTTTATCCATATTCCTACGATCAGGAATGCCGATGAGGCTTTTCTCCGAAAGATGAGGCTGGATTACTCCATGTACTTATAGAGCTTTGCAGGTTTTCCTTTTGAAGTAATAGTCTTATTGAGTTCTGTCACTTTGCCTGTTGAGACATAGTCCCTTAAGAATGATTTGCGGAAATTCGGGAGATCCAAAGTACGGTTCTTTATGGTCTCGTGGATCCTCTTGAGTTCCGATATCGTGAATTCGTTCTTGTCTTTTAAGAGGTTAAAGGCATCATCTTCATAATCTATCCTATTCCTCAATCTGGTGATGGCCATCTTAATGATCTCAGCGTGATCGAACGCAAGATCACTTTCGGTAATTACCTTATTCCCATTTGTGAAGATGATGCCGTTAACGTCATATTTGATCGCGAAAAGTTTAGCCTCTTTGGCGTCATCACCGGCTTTTATATTGAGTTTGTGCTTCGGCACAAGCGCAGTATAAGCAACAGATACTACGGTGGTCCTGGGATCTCTTCCGGGATCCCCGAACGTATAGAGCTGCTTGAGATAAACATTATCTACATTTGTCTCGGTCTTAAGTTCCCTTGCCGCAGCTTCATCGATGGACTCTTTGCCCGCTTCGAGAAAGCCTCCCGGAATAGCCCAGCAGTCCTTGTAAGGGAATGCGCCGCGCTTGATCAGAAGGATATTGAGCTCATCAGAAGAATCCAGTGTGAAGATAACGATATCCGCTGTTACAGAAGGACGCTCAAACTTGGTAACGTCATACTGTTCAAGGAATTCTTTCTCTTCTTTAGATATGATATTTTTCTTTTTCATGAATATCTCCTAATGGTCATCTGTACCATTTACATTATGGTATGATATACTCATATTGTCAAGAGCGAATTTTAAGTTTTTTGATCTGAGAGAATGTTCTTTGCAACGAGAAAAAGGTCTGTTGTGTGAGGAATGTGCTATCTGATAATATAAACAGAGATTGCGGGCAATCGAATTGGAGAATAATAGGAGGTGCTTAAACCGTATGAATACCAGAAAACTATTCTTTATTTTGTCAGCTGTTTTCTCATGCATATCAGTTTTGATTCCTTTCTATACCGTAAGTTGTGACGGAATCTCAAATGGTGTCGAAGTTACGGGTACAAGTTTTTTGTCGCTTGTTAAGACGTTCAGCGGGATTGCGATCCTCGTTTCGGCGGCTGCGATCATCATCTCCGTTATATTCATAAAAAAGAAGATCGGTTATGCGGTAACGGCACTGCTAAATGTAGCCTGTTCGGTCTGGGGATTACTCTTTATGCTGAATAATCCGGTTGATCTAAACACATCAGTGGAAACATTACGGAAATTGGATCCGTCTTTTTCAACTATGGAGGCATTGGTGATCCGGGAGGTTTCCAATGGCCCCGGCACGTACTTTGTGATTGCAGCAATGATCCTGGTGCTTATATCTATGTTTTTGCTCTTCATATACAAGGAAGACTAATGAGAATGTAAATAGAGAAGGAGAAACGAAATGGGACTGTTTGATGCGTTTAAGAAGAAAAAGCCTGTCAGCTTTGAGGAGATCGATTCGGTCAGCAAGGCTCAGGAAGAGTGCAGGAAGGGCAATCTTGAGAGGATGTACATAATGGCGCCTGTCTTTGGCGGCACTGATGATCCCCGTAATATCCTGTACGTGCCTGTAGGAATTAATAAGATCAAAGAGGGATATGACGATATCCTGGTAAGTCTTGTCGAGCAGGGGAAGGCAAAGTCATTTAACTGCAAGCCCGAATATAAGGGCAAGAGCGTAATCCCCAGCAGGATTACTATCACATCAGGCAAAGACGGAGTAGATGTCTTTAAGCAGACGATCGAAGTATGGTAATTTGAAAGGAAAGTGACATATACAGCCGGCAGGTGATGTAAAAGGCTAAAGGAGAGCTGCTTTATGGAAAATACTAACAATAATGAAGGCGAAGTATTCGAACAGGATCTTGAGCAGAAAAGTGCTCCGGCAGGTGCGGTTTTCATTATTCATCTGCTCATGGAAGAGCCTTGCTCAATGCCTGACAAGGATCTTGTGTTAAGTGCTATGAATAAGCATTTAGGTGATATTGACTGCTACTCTTATGATGATTCGAGCGCGGGTTTTGCTGCCAAGAGATACAGCGTTCATTATGAGAAAGATAATAAGGACGTGCCTCCTTTACTCATGTTCTCGGCAGCAACAGAGGTCACTAAGCCGGTGATGGATGAGATGGAAATGTCACAGACATGGGATTGCCCTGAAGCCGATGAGATCTTAAGTATCTGCAAGTATCAGGTATTTGCGAGTGACATGCTGGCGGCAGGTCTCCATTATCTGGAACGTGCTGAACTGATCGTTGATTATGTGGATGCGTTACTGGAAATATTCCCGTCGTGCAAGGCTGTTGTTTTCGAGACATCGAAAAAGATGTACACCAGAGAAGCGCTGGTCAACTGCAATGTTCCTAAAGAAGACAAGTTCATTTACTATGCGGTAAATGTCAGATTCTTTAATATCCAGGACACGGATGACATGATTGTCGATACACTCGGGATGGGAGCTTTGTTTATGCCTGATCTGCAGTATCATTTCCACGGGATGGATCCAAACGGGGTGGTCAATCACGCATATAATGTTCTGTCTTACATGTTCGCCCGCGAGAATCCGATAAAGAGCGGCGATCACATTGATGGCATAAAAGACGGCAAGATGAGCCGGGACGTCCAGTGGAATGTAAGATATGAGGGATCGCTGATCCAGCCCATGCGCGAAGTCATTGATTTCAACATGAACGAGTATGCGTCCGGCACCAGAGGATGATACGGGCGTTGCCTTATATTTAACCTGAATTTGACCATATAAATGATATAATGTCTTCGGCTGCGGAAAGAAGAGCAGCCGGAGGGAAGTCTTATCTTTGAAAGAGTTGACCACAGAGGAACTTAAGAGAACCGAGCTCGACATATTAAGGGCGATAAGGGACTTTTGCGATGCAAAGGGCCTCAAGTATTTTCTTTGCGGCGGATCTTTGCTCGGAGCCGTAAGGCACAAGGGCTTTATCCCTTGGGATGATGACATCGATATCGGCCTGCTCAGGGATGATTATGAGACTTTCCTTAAGGAGTTCCCTGCTGACGGCAGGTACAGGCTCATAACATATAAGAACAACAAAGAATACAGGAATCCCTATGCGAAGGTCGTCGACACAGCTACCGTTCTGAAAGAGCAGCTGATAAGAGATACTGAAGGCATGGGCGTATTCGTTGATGTCTTTCCTTTCGAGAGCTTGGGAGATACGATGGAGTGCGCGAAAAGAATCCTCCGCAAGGTCCATCACAACGACCACTTCGGCAATTACTGCCAGTTTTTCTTCTATTCTCCGAAGAGCCCGAAGAAGATCGCCAAGAACATCAAGATGGTCTATTCAAAATTGACGAGAAAGATGTATTTTGATGGGATCGGACGCCTGTGCAGCAAGTATTCATTTGAGGATTCCAAGTTTGCAGGATGCGTCATGGGCCAGTACAGGGAGCGTGAGATCCTTCCCAAAGAGGCTTTTGCGGATGTTACGGATATTGAGTTTGAAGGCGATACCTTCAGCGCGCCTGTAGGCTATGAGGCATACTTAAGGAGCCTTTATCACGACTATATGCAGCTTCCGCCTGAGGAGAAGAGGGTGACACACCACTCGTTCAAGGCGTATTGGAAAGAATAGTAAATCGGGCGTTTTTATATACGCCCGTTTTGTTATATAATATTATTTTAAAAAATATAAAGTAAAGGAAGATGAACTGTGTCTGAATTTAACGGAGCAACATTGATGATCACGGGTGGAACGGGTTCTTTCGGTTCCACGGTTTTGAAGCATTTCCTGGAGACTGACATCGGTCAGATCAGGATCTTCTCAAGAGACGAGAAGAAGCAGGATGACATGAGGCATGAACTGCAGGCCAAGCATCCTGAACATGCAGGAAAGGTAAAGTTCTATATCGGCGACGTAAGAGATCCGAGATCCGTTGCAGACGCAATGCCCGGTGTCGACTACATCTTCCACGCTGCAGCATTGAAGCAGGTTCCTTCCTGCGAGTTCTTCCCGATGCAGGCTGTTAAGACAAATGTAGAGGGTACGGACAACGTTCTTCACGCTGCAATAGATGCAGGCGTTAAGAGGATCGTATGCCTCTCGACAGATAAGGCCGCTTACCCGATCAATGCAATGGGTATCTCAAAGGCCATGATGGAGCACGTTATCTTTGCCAATGCCCGTGTTGCTGCAGAGCGCGGCGGTACGGTCATCTGCTGCACAAGATACGGCAACGTTATGTGCTCAAGAGGTTCTGTAATCCCTCTCTTCATCGACCAGATAAAGAGCGGTAATCCCATTACTATCACAAATCCCGAGATGACACGCTTCCTCATGAATCTTGACGAGGCAGTCGATCTCGTTCGTTTCGCATTCAATAATGCCAACCCCGGAGATCTCTTCATCCAGAAGGCTGATGCCTCCACGATCGGCGATCTCGCAAAGGGTGTTCAGCAGCTCTTCGGCGATACGGGTACGAATGTCATCGGAACACGTCACGGCGAGAAGCTCTATGAGACTCTCATGACACGTGAAGAGAGATTAAGATCCGAAGATATGGGCAAGTACTTCCGTGTTGCTGCTGACAACAGAGACCTTAACTACGATAAGTTCTTCGTACAGGGCAAGGTCGAGACACAGGCAGAAGAGAGCTACACATCACACAACACTATAAGACTTGATGTTGACGGCGTAGTAAAGAAGATCTTAACAACAGATTATGTTCAAGAGGAACTGAACGGGATCAGCCACGTTTGATCACAGGGGAAGTGTATGAGAGATAAGCTTCTGTTAGTCGGTGCCGGCGGTTTTGGACGAGTCGTATTGGAACATGCAGTCCTTGAATACGATTGCGCATTCATCGATGACGGCCCCGAGATAGGAACTCTCGTAAACGGCACTCCCGTAATCGGAAGGACAACAGAACTCGATAGGTTCATTTCCGAATATAAGCTCCTGGTAGTTGCCATCGGCAACAATAAACTGCGCGAGAAGATCTACAAGGATGCGGAGAGCATCGGATATGTTTTCCCGAACATTATAGATCCATCCGCATATATAAGTCCTTATGCCGAGATCGGAACAGGCTGCGTGATCCTTAACAATGCGGTTGTTCAGAACAATGCGAAGATAGGCAGCGGAACGATCCTTAATTCGGGCGTTGAAGCGCATCATGATTCCGTCATAGAAGATTACTGTCTTATCTATGCCAATTCCGTAGTAAGGGCATTAACGCATGTGGGAAAGCGCGTACGGATAGGATCGACAGTAACAATATCGACAGGAGCTAAAGTTCCGGATGATGCTGATATCGAAGACGGAACGGCGGTAAAGTAAAGATAGATAAACATCTATATATCAGATTGGAGAAGTTTTATGGGTGAAGCGAACTGGAAAAATAACGGAAAGATCAAGCTGATGATTATCGTGGGCACACGTCCCGAGATCATCCGTCTGGCAGCTGTTATCAAGAAGTGCAGAAAGTATTTCGACACGCTTCTTGTTCATACGGGCCAGAATTACGATTACAATCTCAACGGCGTATTTTTCAAGGATCTGGATCTTGAAGATCCTGAGCTCTATCTCGATGCAGTAGGCGCTGACTTAGGCGAGACGATGGGCAATATCATCGCTGCAAGCTATAAGGCTATGGCTGAATTAAAGCCTGATGCAGTACTTGTTCTCGGCGATACGAATTCCTGCCTTTCCGTAATCGGCGCAAAGAGACTTCACATCCCGATCTTCCACATGGAAGCAGGCAACAGATGCAAGGACGAGTGCCTCCCTGAAGAGACCAACCGCCGCATCGTTGATATCATTTCCGACGTTAACCTCGCATACAGCGAACACGCACGCCGCTACCTGGCAGACTGCGGACTTCCCAAGGAGAGAACTTACGTAACAGGTTCTCCGATGGCAGAAGTCCTCCGCGCAAATCTCGAAAAGATCAAGGCATCAGATGTACATGCCAGACTCGGCCTTACGAAGGGCAAGTACATACTCCTCTCAGCTCACAGGGAAGAGAATATCGATACGGAGAAGAACTTCTTATCCCTGTTTACCGCAATCAATAAGATGGCAGAAAAGTACGATATGCCTATCCTCTATTCATGCCATCCACGTTCAAGAAAGAGACTTGAGGCTTCAGGATTCGAACTCGACAAGAGAGTAATCCAGCACGAGCCTCTGGGATTCCACGACTATAACTGCCTGCAGATGAATGCGTTTGCTGTAGTATCTGACAGCGGCACGCTCCCTGAAGAGAGCAGCTTCTTTACATCTATCGGCAATCCGTTCCCTGCAGTATGCATCAGGACTTCCACAGAGCGCCCTGAGGCGCTCGATAAGGGCTGCTTTATTCTCTCCGGCATCGACACCACAGGACTTCTCCAGGCAGTCGATACGGCCGTAGAGATGGTTGCAAACGGTGACAACGGAATCCCTGTTCCGGATTATATAGATGAGAATGTATCTGACAAAGTCGTTAAGATCATTCAGTCTTATGTCGGCGTAGTAAATAAGATGGTCTGGAGGAAGGATTCATGAAGATCCTCGTAACAGGCGCTAAGGGCATGGTCGGTACTGCTCTTGTCAATAACCTCAGGAACATTAAAGACGGCAAGAACAAGACCAGACCGGGAATTCAGGTAGATGAGATCTATGAATATGACATTGATTCAACCCCTGCTGATCTTGATAATTACTGCAGGGACTGTGATTTTGTATTTAACCTTGCAGGAGTAAACCGTCCGAAGGATCCCGAAGAATTCATGAAGGGCAACTTCGGTTTTGCAAGTGAGCTTTTGGAATGCCTTAAAGCACACGGCAACAAAGCAACGATAATGCTCAGTTCTTCGATCCAGGCAACACTTTCCGGGCGTTTTGGCGATTCGGAATACGGCCGCAGCAAGAAGGCGGGCGAGGACCTTTTCTTCTTCTACGGGGAAGAGACAGGTGCGAAGGTTGCAGTCTACCGTTTCCCTAATCTCATGGGGCATTCAAGACCCAAGTACAATTCCGCGGTATCCACTTTCTGCTGGGCTGTCGCAAACGATGAGGAATTCACCGTAAATGACCGCTCCACAGAGCTTGAACTCCTTTATATCGATGACCTTGTTGAAGGCATGTTCGACCTTCTCGAAGGCAAGGAGCAGCACTGCGAATTTGACGGCGTAGAGACCGTTGCAAAAGAAGACGGAAGATTCTGCTTTGTCCCCGTAACACACAAGGTTACTCTTGGCGAGATCGTTGATCTCTTAGAGCAGTTTAAGAACCAGCCCAAGACACTCATGATGCCCAAGATGCCTGAAGGATCTTTTGCAAAGAAGCTCTACAGCCTTTATCTTTCCTATCTTCCCGCAGACAAGTTCAAGTATGCGCTGAAGATGAATGTCGATGACAGGGGTTCGTTTACAGAACTCGTTCATACAGAAGACTGCGGTCAGGTATCCATAAATATCAGCAAGCCCGGCATCACAAAGGGCCAGCACTGGCACAATTCAAAGTGGGAACTCTTCATTGTCGTTAAAGGTCATGCCCTTATTCAGGAACGCAATATCAACACCGGTGAGACGGTTGAGTTTGACGTGTCCGGAGATAAGATCGAAGCGGTCCACATGATACCCGGCTGGACGCATAACATCATCAATCTGTCTGATACGGAAGACCTCGTAACTGTCATGACCTGCAACGAGATCTTTAATCCTGACAGGCCTGATACATTTTTCGAGAAGGTGTAAAGGGAATAAAGGGATAATATGGATGACAGGCAGATAAAAGTTCTCATGATGGTTCCGAATCTCCGCGTTTCAAGCGGCGTTACGAACTTCGTGATGAATTATTACCGTAATGTCGATCACAAGAAGGTCAAGATCGATATCGTTACGCTGTCTTATGTCGAGTCCCCTTATATCGATGAAGTAAAGGCGAACGGCTCGGAGGTATTCTTCTTAGGACCTCTTCTTGAGCATCCGATTAAGCATATCAAGCTCGCGAAAAAAGTAATCAAAGAACACGATTACGATATCATCCATGACAATATCATCTTAAAGTCTTTGCCGATTATGAAGTATGCGAAGAAAAAGGTTCCCGTAAGGATCCTTCATTCGCATGCGATAAACTTAGGCGAGACAGGCATCAAGGAGAAGATCAACAGGCTCCTTCTGCCGCTTCTGTTAAAGAAGGCAACGCATTTTACGGCATGTTCTTCCGTAGCCGGCAAAGCGATGTTCGGCGATAAGGAATTTACCGTCATTCCGAACATCATAGACACTGATGTCTTAAAGTTTGACAGCGTTAAGCGTGATGAGATCCGTGCGAAGGAAAACGTTGCGAAGAAATACGTTGTCGGCACGGTCGGGCGTGTTGCAGAAGCAAAGAATCCGGTATTTGCATTGAACGTAATGGAAGAAGTTCTGAAGAGAAGATCTGACATAGAATACTGGTGGATCGGAAGCGGTCCTCTCGAAGGACAGCTCAAAAACTCCATAGAGGAAAAGGGGCTTTCTGACAGGGTGCGTATGCTCGGAAGCAGAGATGATCTTAATTATCTTTACCAGGGAATGGATATCTTCTTCCTGCCCAGCAAAGGCGAAGGCTTTGGCCTTGCATGCATAGAGGCGGAGGCTTCAGGACTTCCTTGTGTAGTCTCATCCAATTTCCCGTCTGAAGTAAACATAACGGGAGATGTAACTTTCCTGCCGCTCGAAGACAGTATTGATTCCTGGGCTTCGGCGATCATCGATGCAATCGGCAGGAATACTGACCGCGAGGGTGCGAACAGGATATTAAGAGACAGCTCTTATTCGAAGGCAGGTTCAGGCAACATGCTGACGGATTATTACGAGAAAGTGCTGTCACGGGGGGAGAAGAATTAAATGGCCTACAATATCGTATTGATCGCCGGAAGTTATTATCCGAACTTTTCCGCGACAGGAAACTGCATATATCAGATCGCAAAGTGCTTTGTGGACAAAGGACATAATGTCTACATGCTCAGCGAGAGCCCCGACGGCAATGAGAGCTTCGTTGAGTACGAAGGACAGAAGATATACCGCGCGACCAGCAAGAGACTCAAGGATCTCCAGATGAGACGCGAACTGAACGAGCATTCTTTATACGGCAAGGGAAGGATCATCTTAAACAAGATCTACTGGGCATTGGTAAAGCTTTTTGCGAGAAGCGGAATGGAAGAAGGCCTTGTGAAAGGCTTTTACAAAAGGCTTGAAGACCTTCGCGCAAGCGGACTTAAGATAGACTGCGTAGTTCCGTGCTGCATGCCTGTTGAAGGCGTAAAGGCCGGTTATCTGTTCTGCAGCAAATATAACATCCCGCTGTTCCCGCTCCTTTACGACAGATACAGTGATAACAGGGATTTCTTCCGCTTCACATGGACCCACAAGCTTAAGAGAAGATATGCGGAGAACTATGAGAAGAAGATGTTCGACTGTTCTTCGATGGTCTATTACATCGATAACTGGAAGCCGTATTTCGAGAAATATAAGAGAGACAACACTTTAAGAGTAGAGCATCCGCTGGTCGTAAAAAGACCTGCTGTCGAGCCTCTTGCATTAAGAGAACCCACGAAGATAAATGCGATCTACCAGGGTGAGATCAACCATCAGATGAGACCGCCGCAGGCAATGCTCACGGCTTTTTCGAAGATAGGTGAGACAGATCATGACGTAAGCCTTCATATCTTCGCAAGAGGCAACGGAGTCGAGGACGTCGAGAAGGCTCAGGCAGCAGATCCGAAGGCTATTAAGTTCTACGGCAAAGTCGGCAAGACCGAAGCAGACAGATATTATGCTTCCGCAAATATCCAGATAATCCTCGCAAACAGAGACAAAGAAATCGTATCGAGCAAGATCTTCGAGAGTGTTGCATCAGGCTACCCGATAGTGTATTTCTATTTCTCGGAAGATGAACTGTCATACGGACTTCTCAAGAAATATCCGCTGGTGCTCTTTGTGCGTCAGGACAAGGTTGAGGAAGAGACTGACAAGATCCGCGAATGGATGTATGCCAACTGTGACAAACGCGTTGATTTCGATATCGTAAGCAAAGCCTATGACGATGCTACGCCTGATATGGTCGTAGATACTTCGATAGATATCCTGAATAAGGGCGGGAGGAACTGATAGGATGAGAGAGATAGATATTCCCGAAGCAAAGAAAATGATGCTCGACATACTTAAGACTGTTGCCAGGTTCTGTGACGAGAATAACCTCCGTTACTTTATCTTCTACGGTACATATCTCGGCGCGTTAAGACACAAGGGTTATATCCCGTGGGATGACGATATCGATATCGCAATGCCCAGGCCCGACTATGAGAAGTTCCTCGAAATATTTAAAGGCGAAAATCTCTCTGTCTGGACATGGCGTAAGGACAATAATTATCTTCTCCCGTTTGCGAAGGTTTACGATACGAGAACAGAGGTTCACGAGAATGCGGATTTCGGTGAGACGTTCGGCGTTAACATCGACATATTCCCTTTGGACGGACTTCCTGCTAAGCAGAGCCAGATCAAGCGCAGAGTCGAGTACATGCGCTTTTGCTGGGGTATGCAGGTTGCTGCTACTATCGTGGATTACTCGAAAAGATCGAAGAAGAAGAGAATGCAGTTAGGCCTCATGAAGGCTTTCTATAAGGTGTTCCCCGTTAAGCACTATCTTACCGGAAGAACAGAGAAGCATGCGAAGAAGTATCCTTTCGATACTTCCGAATATGTTGCATGTCTTGTATGGGGCGACGGTATGAAGGAAGTATTCCACAGGGAATCGCTCTTCCCGCCGAGAATGGTTCAGTTCGAAGATGCCGAATTCAAGGCTCCTGCGACTGACGAATGCTTAAGGGTACTGTTCGGTGATTACATGCAGCTTCCGCCTGAAGACCAGCGCCGCTGCCACGCACCGAAGATCAACTGGAAAGAATGAACTTAAGGATCTGAGTTAAGGAAGCGCGCGAGAATGAGGATTTTAGAGATCAACACAGTCAACTTCGGAAGCACGGGTCACATCATGCTTCAGATTGCAGATCTTGCAAGGACAGAAGGCAACGAGGCCGTCTGCTGTTATTACGCGCGCAGAAATAAAAAGGCTGATGCGAATACGATCTATATCGGAAATAAGATCTCGCATAATCTTCATAAGAAGTTCAGCAAGTATACGGGCTATAACGGACGCCTGTCGATAATCTCGACATGGAATTTCCTCCGTAAGGTTAAGAAGTTTGATCCTGACGTCATTCATATCCATAATATTCACGACCGCTTCATAAATGTCCCGATGCTCTTTAAGTTCATCAAGAAGAACAACATCAAGGTCGTCTGGACGCTTCACGACTGCTGGTCATTTACGGGAAAGTGCGTTTACTTTACGCTCGCAGGGTGCGGCAAGTGGAAGACAGGGTGCCACGACTGCCCTCAGATACATGCTTATCCGGCATCGAATGTTGACCGTACAAAGAAGATGTGGGAACTGAAGAAAAAGTGGTTTACGGGCGTCAAAGACATGACGATCGTTACTCCTTCTGTATGGCTCTCTGATCTTGTTAAGGAATCCTACCTTAAGGATTATCCCGTCAAGGTGATCAACAACGGAATAGATCTTGGCGTGTTTAAGCCCACAGAGAGCGATTTCCGCGCAAAGCACGGTCTGGACGGGAAATTCATCATATTAGGTCTCGCGTCGGTCTGGGAGAAGCGCAAGGGCATAGATGTTTTCATCGAACTTGCAAAGCGCCTGGACGACAGATTTAAGATCGTTCTTGTCGGCACCAATGACGAAGACGATAAGATGCTGCCTGATAATATCATCTCCATCCACAGGACTTCGAACCAAAAGGAGCTGGCAGAGATCTATAGCAGCGCTGACCTGTACTTCAATCCTACGAGGGAAGAGAACTATCCGACGGTAAACATGGAATCGATCGCCTGCGGAACGCCCGTTATGACGTTTAAGACAGGCGGAAGCCCTGAGATCATTGACGTTAAGACGGGCGTAGTTGTCGAAGACGATATCGATATAATTGAACAAAAGATAATCAGTATATGTGAGACCGGACCCTTTGATCCTGCTGATCTTGCCAAAAGAGCAGAGAGTTTTTCCGCAGATGACAAGTTTGCCGAGTATTTAAGGCTGTTTGCCGCAAACGGGTAAAACTGTTATGGTACAATCTGGTTTCACAAATCATTAGAGGCATAAGTAAATGACAAGTAAAGTAGCAAGGAACGCATCGTGGATCATAGGCTGTAAATTAGTACAGTCCATTCTCGGCTTCGTTCTTAACATGCTCACGGCAAGGTTTCTGGGCAAGTCATCATTCGGTGATATCTCATATGCAATGGCGGTAGTCTCATTTGTTGTTCCGCTGATGAGACTGGGATTCGGAAACATTATGGTCCAGGAGATCGTACAGAATCCCGAGCGTGAAGGAAAAGCTATGGGAACAGGCGTTTTCTTAAACCTCGTATCTGCTTTTGCCTGCATCGCCGGCGTTACGGCATTCGCGTATGTAGCTAACCCGGGCGAGACTGAGACGGTGATCATCTGCGCCCTTTACGGAATAAAACTGATATTCGAAGCCACTGACCTTATGTCTTATTGGTATCAGGCTAAGCTCATGGCCAAGTATTCATCAGTCATAAGCCTTATCGTTCATTTTGTTGTCCTCGGATACAAGATATATCTCCTGGTATCATTAAAGAGCGTTTACTGGTTTGCAGTCTCATCAGCCTTGGAATATTGCCTGTGCTCCATCGGAATGTATATCATCTACCACTTTAAGAAGACGCAGAAACTTTCCATCTCGCTTAAATTGGGAAAGGAATTGATCGATAAGGGTAAGCACTACATTCTGTCGTCGATGATGGTAATGATCTTCGCCGAGACCGACAAGATCATGCTTAAGGGCCTCATCGACAGTTCGGCAACTGCTTTGTATTCGACTGCAGCGACACTCGCCGGCGCTACGGGATTTTTCTTTGCAGCGATCATCGATTCATTCAGACCGTGGATCTTCGAAGTCCAGAAGACTAATGAAGAGCTGTTTAAGCAACGTCTTAAGATGCTCTATTCGTTCATAATATACATCTCGCTGCTGCAGAGTATTGTAATGACTGTATTCGCAAAGCCGATCGTCCTCCTCACCTACGGGGAGCAGTATTATGACTCGATCGGAGCTCTTCAGATAGTAGTCTGGTATACGACGTTCTCTTATTTAGGTTCAGTGCGTAACATCTGGATCCTTGCAAATAACAAGCAAAAATATCTGTGGGTCATAAACCTTTTCGGAGCAGGCGCAAATGTCATCTTGAACGTAACGCTGATACCGTTCCTGGGAATCTACGGAGCAGCTATTGCTTCACTGGCAACACAGATCTTCACCAACGTTATCGTAGGCTATATTCTTAAGCCCATCCGTCCTAACAATGCGATCATGATGAGCAGCCTTAATCCGAATTGCTGTATTGAAGCTTTCCGCAAACTATTGAAGAAAGAGCCTAAGACGGAGAAGAAGTGATCCGGGATCTTTCCGGGATTGAAAGGTGTTTTCACTTTATGGATGCAGTGTTTGAATCAGAGAACATTATTTATATCAGACCGTCATTTGACCTCGTGCCGGAATATCTTGAGATGGTCAATGACATCGAGAATGTCGCAAGATTCATAGGCGACAGAAGAGAACCGTTAACCGAACAGGACGAGATAAAATACATCAGTGACAAGATGGATAACAATGCGACGATGTTCTCGATGATCGAGAAAAAGACTGGCAGATTTATCGGCAACATAGAGTTCTTTAACCGTGTTTTCGAAGAAGCTGAATGGGGCATCGTGATCACCACGAAGATGCAGAATAAAGGCTACGGAAAAGAAGCTCTGAAAAGGTCTGTTGAATATGGTTTTGATAATCTCGGTCTTACCAGGATCTATCTGAGCGTGTATGCAAATAACCCGCGCGCGGTACATGTTTATGAAGAATGCGGATTCAAGGAATATGACCGCACTGACGTTGATATCTTTATGGAGATATGTAAATGAAAGCCCTGCTGACTGATGACAATCTTAGTCTTGAAGAGATAAAGCAGCATAAAGATATTGCCCTCATAAGCGACGATGTAAGTTCAAGAGAAGAGCTTATAGAGTCGCTCATGAAGTATCTGAAGCTTAACCGGAAGCAGAGAAGGTATTCGGATTATTATTCGGTAAAGCTCTTCGGATGCAATGTCTGCGATATGTTTATATCGTTAAGCTACAGGTTCAAGTTCGAGCCCCGCATTCCGGTGAACGAGACATTCTTCATATCAGAACCCGACCTTTACTACAACAAGAAAGCATTTGATGAAGGCAATGTAAATCTCTGCTTTGTAATCGGTTATTCAGGCTCCGGCAAGTCAGTTCTCACGCGTGAATATGAAGGTTCAGACATTGAGAAAATATCTCTTGATGATCTTGTCTGCGCCAAGGACCACTATAAGATGGAAGAGATCAGGAATATGAGCGGGATGCTCTATTCTTTTTTCGCAGGCCAGGGCGCGAAATACTATATCTCAAGGGAAGAGCGTGACCTTTTTGCCGACCGGAGCGAAGTGTTTGTCGAGTTCATCAGGTTCGCCAAAAAGTACGCATCAGCCCATAAAGATAAAAAGTATATCCTCGAAGGAATTTGGACTTATCTGTTCTTTGATGACCCTTCGAAGTTCGATAAATACGCAGTCTACATGAAGGGTACGTCGCTTATCAAATCCAAGCTCAGAAGGATGAAGAGGGAATCTGCGAATACTCCGGAAGAGTCCTGGGACAGATTGATGGACTTCGGTATCTATGCCGGAGATACGACTTTCAAAGACAGCAATGTCGATAAGTGGAGACGTCATTTCGAGAAGAAAAAAGAGACTGTGATCAGGGAAGAAGAGAATTACTTCACGCTCCTTAAGCAGAGCATAATGGCCCAGATAAACAGCATAAACGACCTCTTTGTCAAAGGTGATGCCGAAGGCATAAGGAGCATCAGTAAAAAGGCCTCCTCTGACCGCAAGATGGATCTTACCGAGAAGGCGATCGTCATCGAAGAGTGCAAAAGGGCACTTGCAGATCTTACCTGATCTTCTGTGAATAATTCAGGCTGCGGAATTTTATTACTCCACACACAGTTTTAGTTAATACGTCAGCACTCCGGTTAAGGATTTGTTGCTTTCTTAAGAGGCGGCAAAAGAGAGCCGCGGGCAGAAATCCGGTTACTTCTTAAATTATTAACAGTTAATTAACTCTGTAATGATAAAAGAATAATATAGAGTGTTAAAATAATTTTATGAAACAGAAGCGGGACATTTTGTCTGGTATCTCCAGGTCTGTTGCCGCAGCGGTATTGACCGTTGTTGTTCTTTTCTCGCTCATTCCGTCCGGCATAAGAGCCGATGACCGATTTGTCATCGATCCCACAGGCAAACGTGAAGGCCTGGCGGCTTTTCTCTACGATAACAAGACCGGACTTCCGACTTCTGAAGCCAATGCGATAGCTACGACATCCGACGGTTTTATATGGATCGGAAGCTACGGCGGTCTTATCAGATACGACGGCTCCACTTTCGAGAGATTCAGTTCAAAAACGGGCATCGCAAGTGTCGTAAGCCTCTTTGTTGACAGCAATGACAATCTCTGGATCGGCACAAACGATAACGGTGCCGCCGTGATCGACAGATTCGGAAGTATCAGGATGTACCATAAGCGCGACGGCATGCCTTCGGCTCTTGTAAAATCCTTTGCCGAAGATGAGTTCGGAAATGTATATGCCGGCACCTCTCAGGGTCCGGTCATCTTCGATAAGAACGGCGAATTCAGAGTCATCACCGATCCAAAGATAAAGGATCCTAATATCAGATATCTTGAGACAGGCAGCAACGGAATTACTTATGCATTAACCATCGGAGGAGACATCTTTACTCTGAAGAACGGCCGCGTGCTTGAGTATTTCAGCGGGAAGGATGACCTCGGGATCGAGAATATACATACGATCCTTACTGATCCTGAAGAAACAGGCAGCCTTTATCTTGGAGACAGTGAGTCCCGTATCTGGCACGGCAGCCTGACAGAAGGATTCCCTAAAGCCCACAGGGAAAGTGTAAAAGGGTTAGGCGGGATCAACTGCCTGAAGATGATCGACGGTGACCTTTGGGTATGTGCCGATAACGGTGTATATGTCTATGCCAACGGCAAGTCCGAAGGCAAAGCACTTGAGAATATCCCGATGAATTCCAAGGTCGAATATGTTACTGCTGACTATCAGGGCAATCTCTGGTTTGCTTCTTCAAAACAGGGCGTAATGAAGGTCGTTCCGAATCAGTTTACCGATATTTTCGATCACTACGGACTTGGCGAAACAGTTGTAAATTCAACCTGCTATTACGAAGACATGCTCTTCATCGGAATGGACAACGGCTTTGCAGTAATAGATAAGAACGGTCCTGTCGAAAGGGTCAGGATAAAAGATGCCAGGACAGCTTCAGGCAAGCACCTGGGAGACCTGAACCTTATTTCCATGCTTGAACATGTAAGGATCAGATCGATAATCAAGGACAGTCGGAACAGGATATGGATATCCACATTTAATGATCTGGGACTTGTCAGATATGACGGTGAGAATGTCGTAACGTTTGGCGAAGCAGACGGCCTGCCATCCACAAGGATCAGGGCGGTGACAGAATGTGGTGACGGCTCATTCCTTGTCTCCTGTACCGGAGGACTTGCCATAATAAGAAATGACAAGGTTGAGAAGGTATACGGTGCGGAATCAGGCATTAAGAATACCGAGATCCTGACTGCCGAAGAAGGAAGGAACGGAGACAGGCTGGTGGGTACCGACGGCGACGGGATCTACGTCATCGGAAGATCCGGAATAAAGCACATAACAACTGAAGACGGCCTGATGTCAGATATCGTAATGAGGATCAAGAAGGCTAAAGATCAGGCTGTCTACTGGATAGTTACCAGCAACTCGATAGCCTACATGACGACTGATTACAAGATCCATACGATCAATAATTTCCCGTTCTCAAACAACTTCGATATGTATGAGAATTCCCAGGGCGAAGTCTGGATACTCAGCAGCAACGGAATCTATGTCGTGAAGGCAGAAGATCTGATAAAGAACGAAGAGATCGAACCTGTTTTCTATGGTATTGATAACGGCATCCCCAGCATTGCAAATTCAAATTCATACAGCTGTGTAACAGATGACGGTGTTCTCTATATCGCAGGCACTACAGGCGTTACCAAAGTCAATATCGAGAAGCAGTTCGAGCGTGTCAACAGCATCAGGATGAGCGTTCCTTATGTCGATGCTGACGGTGTAAAGATATATCCGGAAGATGGCGTGATAACGGTTCCGAAGGGCACGAAAAAGATCACGGTATATCCGTACATCTGCTCATATACGCTGGGGAATCCCAAGGTCGATTATTACCTCGTGGGTTTTGATTCAAGCAAAAAGACTACCACCAAGAACGAGCTTAAACCGATCGACTATACGAACCTCAAGGGCGGATATTATACATTCAGGATGACTATATCCGACTCAATGGGTAAAGAGAGCAATGAGTACAGGATCGAGATAGTCAAGGAGAGAGGCTTCAGCGAGTATCTTTGGTTCTGGCTTATATTGATCATGATGTTCTATTTCCTGATCGTAACCCTGGTTCATTTCTATGTTAAGAGAAAGACCTCTGCTCTCATTAAGAAACAGGAAGAGAACAGGACCCTCATCAGAGAGATCGTTGAAGCGTTCGCGAAGATGATCGATATGAAGGACAAATATACGAACGGCCACTCCAAGAGAGTTGCCGAGTACACGGCTCTCCTTGCACGCGAACTCGGATATGATGATGAGACGGTTGAGAAGTACTACAATATTGCGCTTCTCCATGATATCGGCAAGATCGGCATACCTTCCGAAGTCCTCAACAAACAGGGCAAGCTGACCGTAGATGAGTATCACAAGATCCAGTCACATACCACACTCGGATATAACGTGTTAAAGGATATCAGCATCATGCCGGAACTTTCTGTCGGTGCGGAATCACACCATGAGAGACCTGACGGAAAAGGTTATCCTCAGGGTCTTACAGGTGAAGAAATCCCGAGAGTGGCCCAGATAATCGGTGTGGCGGATACGTTTGATGCGATGTATTCAAAGCGTCCCTACAGGGCGAGGATGAATTTTGAGAAGGTCGTAGCCGTTATCTCCAATGCGAGAGGAACGCAGCTTGCAGAAGATGTGGTCGATGCTTTCTTAAGAGTCGTTGAGCGCGGCGGATTCAGAGCTCCCGATGATGATGGCGGCGGAGCGATGGAAGACATAGATAACATCCATAAGAGGCTTGATAAGGCAGCGGGAGAAGACGAGAAGACAGCCCCTGATGACAAGGAGTAAGATTGTCTGATCTGACCGTTATGCTACAATAATCCGTATAGTGCATTGGAAGGGGATCTTAAGCTGTGAATAAATGGCCGTATTTTATTATCCAATTTATATTGTCAACGATAGTAACATCGCTTGTCTGGTATCTGTTTGTCGTCACATCCAATCATATGGTGGCAGGTGATACTGTGGACTTTACTCCGCTCATTCTCTTTCTCGGAGGCATCCTCGTACACGTGATCCTTACAGTCATTTATATCCTGTTCGGATGGCGTAAAGTCGATGAGTGGAGATGGTGGTGCATACTTATCTCCGCGGCGATAAATATCATTACATTCTTTATCGGAATGGCAGGTCAGGTAGCGATCCAGTATCTTATCTGGTATTACTGATCTTCGTTTTACCGCTGATAATCTAAAGGCCCTTCAGGCATATACCTGAAGGGCCTTTGTTAATAGGAGTGGAAGAATTCTATTCTTATGAGAGTTTTCTTATGAGTCTGCAGAACTCTTCTCTGTACTTATTGTTTGCGCTGCCTGTTTTAGCGAGTTCATATGCAGAATCGTAGGTTGCTGAGCCCTTGTACTCGCTGTTTCTCAATACCAGTGATGTCTCGATGACGCCGCAGATGAAATAGAAGTCATCCTTATTGCTGATGCCGTTATCCTTGAGAGGATACTGGATGAGTTTGCTCTCGTCCTCGTCAGGTGCCTTGTATCTTACGGATACTGTGCAGAACTCACCGTTCTTTGCCTTATCGGAAAGATTTGTATCCTGGTACTTTAATCCGTCTTTATCCTTCTCACCGGGTTGTCTCATCTTAAGCTCATAGCATACTGTGACCTGAGCGCCTGCACCGATCTCGCCGCCGTCCTTCTTATCGTCGTTGAAATCGCTTGCTGCCATCTGTCTGTTCTCATAACCGATCTGTCTGTAGGAAGCTACTTCATAAGGATTGAACTCTACCTGGAATTTAACATCCTTTGCAACTGTTACTGTTGTCTGCATGAGTTTCTCACAGAGGACTCTTTCAGCTTCATCGATAGAATCGATATAGAAATAGTTGCCGTTTCCTGCGTCAGCTATAGATTCCATATTCGCATCGCTGTAGTTGCCCTGGCCGTAGCCCAATACTGTAAGGAATACGCCTGTTTCCTTCTTCTCTTTGATGAGATCTACGAGACCGCTCTGTGAAGTGATGCCGAGGTTCATATCACCATCGGAAGCGATGATGACTCTGTTGTTGCCGCCCTTAACGAAGTTCTTAGCTGCGCACTTATATGCTGCTTCGATTCCGCCGGAACCGTTTGTTCCGCCGCCGGCTTCGATCTTATCCAATACCTTGCAGATCTCATTGTAATCGTTGGAACCTTCCAGGAGTGTAGCCGAACTGCCGGAATAAGTTACGATGGATACTCTGTCATTGGGACCGAGCTGGCCTGCCAGGAGCTTAAAACTTTCCTTTACGAGAGGGAGCTTATCCTTGCTGCTCATTGAACCTGAAGAATCGATCAGGAATATGAAGTTGTTGCCTTCGTTTGTAATCGTTGTCTCGCTGTTTGCCTGCATCGTCATTATCAGGAGCTTATTATCATCGTTCCACGGACAATCGCCGACTGAATACTGAACGCTGAAGACATCGTCTTTGCTGTCAACTTTGTAATCGAAATAATTGACCATCTCTTCAGTTCTGATTGCTTCTGCAATATTACTGAGATTGTAGTCGTTGTTGATCATCCTTCTGAGATTGCAGTAAGTGCCTGTATCAACATCGGCCGCAAAAGTCGAGAGGGGGTTCTGAAGAACATCGATAAAACCATTCTCTTTTATCGTATTGTATTCTTCTGTGTTGAAATCCTGTCCTACACCGGTGGTCTCTTCCGGATACTCTCTGTCCCATTCTGTGGGTGCATAGCTAAGACCATCTTGTGTTTCCATAGGTGCATAGTTTGCTATAGTCGTGCTCGCAGTATTATAATCGCCGCCCGCGGAGCATGCTGTTGCCGACAATACCATTGTTCCTGTCAGTATTGCTGCTAATGCCTTTCTGTTCATAATTTCATCCTCCTTTTGCAGTGTGTGATGGCTTTTGTCGTGCCATTACATTGCATTGTTACTCTATATACAGTCGGCCATTTGAAAATGTTGCACTGATCTTCAACATTTTTTGTCGGTATAAACGTCAGAGTTTGTCTGTTGCCTCATATATTTCGAAAATGATAGTCTTAGGTCAGAAGCAGGAAGCTTATTACTTATGAAGACCTTATGGGAAAGAGTGCAGCTGAATCAGGCCTTGACGACGAACTCTATGACACGCTCATAAGCGGCTGGAAAAGGACATGTACAGAAGTCATGCGTCTTATTTAATGACTGGCTCCCTCAGGATTAGAAAGAACTGCAACAATTTTTGTGCTAATCTGTATAAAAGATATCAGGGACAGTTATTATCAGGAAAGGCGGCAGGAAAATGGGCAAGAACTTTCCGGTAGGAAGAATACTTATAACAGGCATAGAACTGTTCGTGCTGATAATGCTCAACTTAGTAGGTTTTTATGCTCTTAATACCGCTCCTAAAGTAAATGCGGACAGCCCGTATGCAATTATCGAGAGAAGCTATGATGATTTCCCTTCCTTTACCGGTGTTGTAAAAGAGATCAAAAGCTTTGATTTATTATGCATAATCGAAGATGCAGAGGATGGCACCCGGAACAATGAGCCAAAATATTTCGAAACGGATTCTGTCGAGATCGGTGTTGAGAGAATCGAGTTCGCACATATTAAGGTTGCCGGGCGGTCAGAAGAACGCTGGTTCTATGCATCTAATTCAACTTATGTTTATGACAGCATCTGCGATGGCTGCGGAAACATCAAGATTACAAAGGGCCAGACGGTTACGTTTGTATATGATCCTAATGATACAAATACTTATACTCCTGTAATCGCAATTAAGGATGGCAGTTCTGACAGGGTAAGATCTGTCGTTTTGGCATACATTTTTATCTTTTTGATCCCGTCTGTTGCAGTTCTGACATTCAGCATATTGCTAATGAATGCTTTAAATAAGAGAAGAAATGAGGGCGGCGGTTCCAAGGGATTGATCATAACTTCTATTGTGATGATCGTAGTTGCAGTTCTCTTCGGTGCAGGCTCATTCGGGCTCCGCCGGGCAGAACAGGCAGAACAGGCAAGGCGGGCGCCTCGCGTCAAAGAGCATGCGCCGGTTATATATCTTTACAGTGACAGCGACGAATATATCGACGTAAAGCTTGAACTTAACGGAGAGCTTACTTCCACATATCCTTTGTACGGAAATGATGGCTGGACAGTTAAGGCAAGCCGTGATGGTGTCCTTACAGACAGAAATGGTGATAATTACCGCTTCTTATTCTGGGAAGCTGATCTTGATATGGAATATGACTTAAGCAAAGGCTTCTGCGTCAGAGGCGCTGATACGGAAGAGTTCTTTGATGAAGTCCTTCCGCAACTCGGACTGAATGAGACGGAAGTTGCTGATTTTAAAGCGTTCTGGCTGCCGCTTATGGTTAAGAATCCTTATAACGTGATCACTTTCCAGACAAAGGCCTATACTGATTCGGCAAAGCTCGTCCTGAGCGTTGATCCCGATGTTGAGATCAGAGTAAATATGCTGTGGTATGCAACAGATGAGTTTGTCGATATAGAACCTCAGGATCTATCCGGAATGAATCCGCCTTTGGACAAACGCCATGGCACTGTTGTATCTGAATGGGGCGGAGGTATGATCCCCAAGCCTTGATTATTAGGACAAAAACTTAAGAGTGCTCATTTTAATGCTTTTCCCGTAACTGAAACTTATTAGGGGAAAGCATTATTTGTGTAAAATAGAATATAATCGTATTGCATGATGAAGAAGCCGGAAGGGGAACTTATGAAGCGCGAATTAGGAATTGCAAGATGTGGCCTGGCATGCTGTCTTTGTTCCGAAAATATCGAGTGCAAAGGCTGCAGATTAGACGGCTTTAAGGATCTTTCCTGGTGTAAAGATGCTGAGTTTTGCGTGAACAGAAAGTGCTGTATCGAGAAGGATATTGCTGCATGCTGGACTTGCGGTGAGAGTGACTGCAGGAAGGGCCTTTTCTCTGAGAAGATAAAGGCGCTTGGCTTTACCGAATATGCAAGAAGATTCGGCGTTGAAGCTCTTCTCGACCGCCTGGAGGAGAATGAGAAGAACGGTATCGTCTATCACCGCGAGGGAATTATGGGTGATTACGATGAATTTGATAATGTCGAGGACCTGATCCGGTTTATTGATACAGGCAAGAGATAAGGATCAGAGGTTAAGGGAGGATTTGCTTATGGAACAGACAAAGAAATGTCCTTCGTGCGGCGGTACCATGATCTTCCAGCCGGGTTTTGACAGCCTTCGCTGCCAGTCCTGCGGCCACAAGGAGGTCATTCCTGAACTGGTATCAAAGATACCGGTAGATGAACTTGATTTCCTGACTGCCCAGAACAAGGCGAGCCACGACTGGGGAATGGAAGCAAAGGTCGTTACCTGCAAGCAGTGCGGTGCCGAGACGATCCAGAATAAACTTCAGTTATCAGGTCTTTGTCCATTTTGCGGTTCCACGACCGTAGAGACTGCTGACCCGGCACAGGACATAATGGCTCCTGACGGGATCATCCCTTTCAAGATCACGGAAAAGCGCGCTCTTTATATTTTCAAAGACTGGATAAAGGACAGGTTCCTTGCACCCGAGCTTCTTGCTGAGAACGCGCAGCTTAATAAGTTCTATGGTATATATGTACCGCTCTTTACTTTTGATGTTCTTACGGAGAACCGCTTTACAGGCCGTTATTCCGAGGACGGCAGAACGCTCCTCCGGTGCGGCAAATTCCGTCATCAGGTCGACGATTTCCCTGTCGTTGCAAGCAAGCAGCTTGCATCCGACAAGCTCCTTTTAAATGTCATGAAGGATTACAGGACTAACGAGGCAAAGCCATACACGCCGGACGCCCTTGCCGGATTCCCTTGCGAGCATTATTCCATCGGATTAAGCGAAGCGTGGAACAGCGTCGGCCCTGACATGGATTTCTATCTTAGGAACCAGGCATGCAAGCAGAATGAAACAAGGTATCTTAAGGGACTTGATATGACGACTGAGTATTTCGACCTCAAGTATAAGTATCTTATCGTTCCTGTCTGGATCAATTCGTTCTTCTACGATAACAAACTCTACACCATCGTTATCAACGGTCAGACAGGCAAGATCGACGGCCAGTGGCCAAAGTCCTTCGGTACATTCGCCAAGAAAGCAGCGCTGTTCTTCTTGGGCTCATTCGGATTGGATTAATATGGATATTAACTTAATTTCTTACGATGCTTCATACAAGCAGCGCGTTTTTGATTTTACAGACAGATGCTTCGAAGAACTCGGCAAGAAGTTTGAACCTGAGGGTAGGCATTATTTCTATAACGATATCGAAAAATCATTCGAAGCGTTCTTTTGCATGATTGATGAAGAAAAAGTCATCGGAACTGTTGCATTAAAAAAGGTCGACGCGTATACTGTTGAACTCAAAGCCTTATATCTTGACAAGGCATACAGGGGACAACATCTGGGAAGCCGCCTTATCAGGGCAGCAATCGACGAAGCTAAAGCACGCGGATTTAAGAGCATGGTTCTTGACTCAATGTCTAAGTACAAAGAAGCGTTAAGACTCTATGAGAAGTGCGGATTCAAGAACACGGAGCGGTTCAACGACAACGCTTATGCTGATGTGTTTATGAGATTAGAGCTTTAAAAGTTAATAAAAATCTGAAGGCCAAAGGGGGATAATATGGCACAACAGAACATCTACGACAACGATGCTTTTTTCGACAACTTCAGAGACTCAAGAAGTGATGAGATCAATTTCAATGAAGTGATCGAATCTCCGATAATCACCGCGATGCTTCCTGATATGAAAGGTAAGAAAGTCCTTGATATCGGCTGCGGCATGGGCCAGCATGCACTTCAGTATTCCAAGGCAGGTGCGGCATCTATCCTCGGCACGGACATCTCTGAGAAGATGCTCGGATTTGCAAAAGAAAACAACTCTGCAGAGAACATCACTTATAAGCGCATGGCCTTTGAAGACATCGCGCAGTTAGATGAGAAGTTCGACATCATCACGAGCTCTCTTGCATTCGATTATTCGGAGGACTTCGGCAAGCTCATGAAGGATATCTATGCGCTCATCAACGACGGCGGATATCTTGTTTTCTCAATGTCCCATCCTATCGCGACAGCATACGACGGCGTATACGACAGATATACAAGGACCGAAGACAAGGTAAGACTTTACGCAAACCTCCATAACTACGGCATCGAAGGCATCCGTCACTTCAAATGGGTCGTGGAAGATTACGAAGTCTACCACAGAAAGTTCTCCACGCTGATCAACTGCATCGCAGGCGCAGGATTTATAATTGAAGAGTGTCAGGAATCCACTGTGCCGGATGAGATGGTTAAAGAACACCCGGACAAATTCGGCGGCGTCATCCATCAGCCTGACTTCATCTTCTTCAGGTGCAGAAAAAGCAACAGGTAACAGGACTAATGACTTGTTAAATTGGTATAATCAAAGAGCCGGATAAAGTCCTTTTTGCAATCGTGCAAGCTTTGGGGAGAAGGGGGTAACGAATGAAAGTTACGGATATCAATATCGATCAGGTGTTATACACAGAGCCTGTCAGGAACCGCCCTTATGATAGTGATGAGGAGACGGGAGGCTTTTTCAAGAAATTATTCAAAAAGAAGGATGAGCCTGAAGTTCCTTTTTTCAATACAAGAGTCGAAGAGTTTGGCAGAGACGAATTGTATGAAGACATTAAAGAAGGCTATGATGCATATATGGTGAAGGGCGCACCGTTTGAGACAATGGTGCTTCTGACGAACAATTATCTTATCCTTCCGGGCAAAGAGATATTCCCCCTTTGCGATGTGGCAAGATTTGCGATCATAAACGAGAGTTCTGCTGACAGGCCTTACGAGCAATATGCCATTGACCGTTTTAATGAACCTTATGATCCTAATTACGTAAGCGAATACGAAGGCGAGGAAAGTTTTGAACTCGACAGATTCAATGTGAAGCTTAAGATAACCGATGAGTACAATCTCGTTTACGGTTATGTTTTCCCGATGGAAGTAGCTGACAGAAAGGACTTCAGAGAAAAACTGAATGAACGTCTGGCACCTTTCGGTGTCGTTGACGGCTCAAGCGAATTTGCCATTGAAGGCCGCTTCCCTGAAGATGTTTAATAAGTAGTCAGATGATCATAGGAACAGAACATAGTTCTTGGTGTCAGATATGGAATTAATGGGAAAGTGTCTCTTTGATATTTGCAACGCATCGAAAGAAGCGCATGAGGCCAAGATAGCTGAGTATAGTGAGCAGAAAATTCCGTTTCATAAATTGACGTTTGTATTGGAATGGAAATGCATTACGGATCAGTTTGGGCTTCGTGCAGGTGATGAAGCTTGTCTGGCTGTCTTGTCGGCTTTAGATTACTATTTCGGCGAAGTGTTTTATATAGAGTACGGCAGGTTTGAAGTACTTATTCCGGAACCGGAAGACTATCAGAAACGATTAAAAGAGTTTCAGGACAGCATATCCCAATGGCATGGCTTTCTCGTTCCTCATGTCGATGTGGCTACAGAATACACTTTTGTTGCTTTTTAGGAGGATGATAGAAAAGTGCAGAATACAAGAATCATTTTTGTGCGTCATGCTCAGGCAAAGTATGGCGATGACGACAGAATAAGGCCTCTTACTGAGGCAGGATTGAAGAGCAGGGAAGTCGTTGTTGAGACATTGAAAAATATTCACATCGACCGCTTTTTAAGCAGCCCGTATAAAAGAAGCATTGATACTATTCAGACAGCGGCTGATTACTTCGGAATGAAGATAGAGACGGATGTTCGTTTTCGAGAAAGAAAAGCCGGCACAGGGGATGACGACTGGCTTGCAAAAAGGTGGGCTGATTTCTCGTGCGCTGAAGAAGGCGGTGAATGCCTTGCATCTGTGCAGGCAAGGAACATAGAAGCGCTTAAGGAGGTGCTCGCGAAATACGCCGGAGAGACAGTGGTCATAGGCACTCACGGAACAGCACTTTCGACGATGCTGAATTACTACGACAAGTCGTTCGGACTGTCTGATTTCTTAAGGATCGTCGGCTGGATGCCTTATATTGTCGAACTGACTTTTGAAGGTGACAAACTCATCAGCAAACGAGAGCTGGCACATGTCGCCACCAAGGTGGATTGACTGATTTCAAGTGCCTGCGGGGCCTGTTCCTTATTGTTGAAAATCAAATGATCTTGTGATATTTTCAGTTCTGGAATATGCGGTAATTACCGCGCGGAAGGGACAGAATAAATATGAGATTTGAAGACGGCAGGATCGACCAGTTTGTCAGTTCGGATAAGACGATTTCCGAACAGGAAAAGAAAAATCTTATCTGGGAGTACACCCAAAGATGCCGCGGTATGGCAACTGTGGCTTACAAGTATTTCAAGAATGAACTTAAAGGCGATGACAGTGAAGAGATCTTCACTGAAGATGAGCAGCGCGCGTTTATGGCTCGCTCGCAGGATCTCGCTCAAAACGGTTATCAGGATGCTGCAGGCAGCAAGGACGGAAAGAAGCCGTCCTTTGTTCCTTTAATAATCGTGATCCTGGCTTTTGCCGTTATAATCGGAGCCGCGATATCAGGCAATATGTTAGCAGCTTTCGGGGCTTTCTTTTTGGTATTTTCAGCGCTGGGTTTTTATTCGGCGTTTACCAAGAACAGCAGAGGTTCGACATTTTATGGAGGCACTAATTCCGG
>JAEEGH010003567.1_pt1 | contig 40814 bp, 51 predicted proteins | sample 9134181 | NCBI WGS metagenome assembly JAEEGH01 (sample SAMN16246544, study PRJNA631951) | gut metagenome | biome: gut microbiome; feature: rumen; material: DP-attached | host: Bos | place: Iran: Karaj | collected 2018-10 | reverse complement strand
AATCCCCTCACCCCGACCATCTCGGCAATCGTAACCCCGTCGGGGCGTAGCGCAGCCTGGTAGCGCGTTTGCTTGGGGTGCAAAAGGTCTCGGGTTCAAATCCCGACGCCCCGACCATTTCTAAATTGTTTGTGATAGTGTTTCTAGTTTGGTTTTCCCGCCGTTTCGGGGTGTACGGGCGCGAACGAGCGCCCAAGGAGAACCAAAATGGCGATATATCGCAAAACAAAAAACGGGACGTGGTATTTCTCGGTTTACGTCCCAGGACAACCTAGGCGCCTGCGCGGATCGTGCAACACGACCATCCGCGCCGAGGCTCAATTGATTGAGCAGACGATGCGCCTGGCCGCATCCAGGAAGGCGCCCAAGGAGCACGTGATTAACATCATAGAGGCGCTCTATGGCGAGACTTCGCGCCCGGACATCCCGCTGGACGCCGTGGAGGCCGCCTGCGCCCGCATAGGCCAGACGGCCGGCAAGCCGCCGTCACCGCGGACGCGGCAGGCAAGGCGCACCGCCCTGGGGCATCTCTCCCGCTGGGCCGCCAAGTACTGCCCGCGCCTGTCAGGGGCGAGAGGCATCGGGCGCGCAGAGGCGCAGGCGTTCGCCGCGCAGCTGGTGCGCGACGGCCTCTCCGACAAATCACGCGCAAACCTGCTTGGCGACCTCTCGGCGATGTGGAACACGCTCAAGCGCGAAAACGACGGCATGGACAATCCTTGGCCGCTCGCCAGGCCGATGCGCGTGGAGCAGCGTCGGCTAGGCACGTTCACGCCCGACGAGGCGCGCAGGATCTTCGAGGCGGGGGACCGCGACGGAGAGGGATGGGGACTCGCGGCGCGCATCGCCGCCGCGACCGGCCTCCGCTACGGCGACATCGCGCACCTCCGCTTCGGCAATGTGAGGAACGGCGCTATCATACTCCAGCCGCGCAAGACGGCGGCCTTCGGCATCAATGTGTTTCTGCCCCTGCCGCCTCTGGTCCTCGAGATGATCGGCACCGGTGCGCCGGACGCCTTCATCCTGCCGGAACACGCCAGCGGCTACGGGCGGGGCTGGGTCGGCAAGCACCCGTTCTCCGCCGTCCTGCGCCTCGCGGGCATCGATCCGGGCGCCGGCTACTCCTTCCACTCCTGGCGGCACTACTTCCGGACGCAGCTCGCCCGCGCCGGAGTCCGCGACGACGTGGCCATGCGGCTCGGCGGCTGGACGCAGCGCGACACTGCGGCACGCTACGACCACGACGACCACCGCGACGAACTGGCAAAGGCGATTAAAAGCGCATGGGCGCTGGCGGAAGGCGAAGACGCTCAAACCGGCGCGGCGCCCATGGCGGCCGCCCGCTAATGCAGGGCGGACTGGAGGCGGTCGATGATTTCCGGCGACGTGCCGACTAGCACGATCACCGCAAGGGCGATCACGACGAACGCCCAGGTGCGGCGCTCGATGAGGCGGAACAGATGCGGCCAGAACCCGACGACCCGGCCGCCCTCCAGCTTGTCCTTTATCATGAGATAGCAGAGGTTGGCGATGTTCTCCGCGCACGCCTGGAGCTTTTCGTCGGGCGTCAGGCCGTTGCATCCGGCGCAGGCGCGCTTCATGATCTCGATGAAACTGTCCTTGTCGCCCAGGGACAGGTCGCGCGACTCCTTCAACGCAGCGACAATCTCCTCGGTCCTGTTTGCTACTTTTTCTGGAACTGCCATTTTCGCCGCCCGTTTCTCCCAATCATAAAAATAAATGCCGAATCGCTAAAAAACGGCCACTATTTTGCAGAAACGGTTACGTTGCTGCGCCTCTTCCCGTCCTTGCTCGTTATAACGAAAGCGTATGCGGCCGCAGTCTCAATCGCGTCGGATGGCCAGCCGTGGTATTCGCCCTTTATGTTCTCAAACGAGCGCGTTGTTCTGCTTGTGCTAATCCAGTCGAACTTTCCGCCACGCCATTGGCCATCCTTGCCCTTCACGAAAAGCGCGCAGATACAGTCCGCAGCGGTGCGCGAAGACGCGCCCAACTGCTCGCAGCCTCCTTTCACCCACTTGTAGGACATGCCGCTACTGGAGACCTTGAGCGAGCCGATTTCGCACCCTGCCACCAGCGTGGCGTTGCCGCCGCGGAAGCCGCCGTAGAGCCATTGCAGCTGGTCAAAGGGGACGGCGTCCGTTCCAGCGGAGGGTGCCTTACCTCCCTCCGCCTCGGCTTGCGCCACGGGACTTTCAAGAGTGGCCGACGCCTGGGCAAGATGTTCTATGGCCGACGCACGGTGCGCGACGTTGGTGACGACGTATCGCATCGGCTCGTCCGACGGGTCGAACACCTGCGGAATCTCCGCGCATCCGGCCATGCACAGCACCAGGGCCGCGACAACGGCGTTCCGGCCAGCGTGGGCGCGGTGATAGATGCCGCCGAAAGTGCGGGTGCAGAAATGGGCGACGTGCGCCACGACATCGCCAAGGAGGCGCATGGGCGCGCTCGTCTGCTTACGGGCCTCGTGCTGGAGTTCGTTGCCGTGCGCGTGGTCAGCCAGCTCGCGCACGTCCTCAACTGGCCATCCCCAGGCCACCGCGATGTCCTCCTGGTATTGGTAGATGGCGTCATGCGTCACGGAGGCGCGCAGCAGGTCGATTGTCAGTATCTTTTCCGGGGAGAAGCTTGAGGCGTCGCAAAACGGGTCGCGGTCGCCAGTCTTGAAGATTGTCACGCGCCGGTCGATAATCTGGAAGTCGTCGTTCCGGAAGTCCGGGACGACGCGCTCCCTGCCGCCAATAACCACCTTCTCGCGGAACCTCCCGGAATAAAAGTCCGCCGTGAAAATCACGCGCTTGCCCTGGTCAATCTTGTAGAGTTCCTTCATCTTCTTCACGATTTTCTCCGTTGTCTTGGCGGCCTTGGCCACCGTCTTGACTGTTGTGATTGCAGTTGCCAGTTCCATCGTCGTCTCCTATTCCGATTTCGCCTGCAAGTTCGGCCTTCAGGCTTTGCCACACGGCCCAAGCCGCATATCCTTCTATGGCCGCAACGACAACTAGTGCAATTGCCAGGTTCAGCGCTTCGCCCATTATCCGCCCTCCCCTGCCGCCAGAACCGCATCGAGAATGCCCTGAAGAAGCAGCCGCGTGGTCGGCAGCGTCGCGCTGTTGATGGCGTTCTGGAGCCGGTTGGTGGTGGAATTGAACCGAGCCTCGGCGCGCTCCGCCCTGGCCGTCTGGATGGCCGCCACGACCTGCAGGTTCGTGAAGGCCTCGCGCCACTCGTCGCGCTCCGCCCGGATGCCCTGCACGGCCTGCTCCAGGCGCGCGGCGAAGGTGCTAACCAGGGGAACTCCGGCCACGGGCGTTATCTGGTTTGTGACGGTGTGGATGCGGCCGCCCTCGCTCCATGTCTCGACGATGGTATCACCGACCTGCTCCATGGCCAGCATTGTCGCCCTGTTCAGCGCGTTCGTCATCAGCGCCAGCCTCGCGGGGTCGAGCCGGTAGGTAACGCCCCGCGCCAGTTTGTGCGACTTCCACTGCTCTGGCGTATAGGCATACGCCGACGCCACCGAAAGGGCAAGAGCCGCCACCGCAAGAAGCATCCTATTCATCTGCAATCTCCCCCATGAAAACGCCATTTATCCATTGAAAAACGCGCTGCTCGGCGTTTGTCCAAAGCCCGCTCCACGGCAGATTGGTCGTGGTGCCGTCGCCCTCTGTCAGGAAAAAGCGCTTGCGCGCGAAGTCGAACGACTGGCCTGGCGCGCCGAAGCGCGGGTAGGCGTTCGCGCGCACCGTGATGCCGGCAATGTCCGCCGGCCTCGGCACCTCGCACCAGTGGCAGCCGGAAAAGCCGTTGACCTCCACGGCGCTGGAAAGCCACGGCAGCTCCCAGTTGCCCTGCGACCACCACTCGCCGATCTCCGTGGTGTATCGCCACTGCATTTCCGGCGGGCTGGCTAGTTCGCGGTTGAACCAGACGGCATACCAGTCGCTCGCGCCGTCGTAATACTCGCCCGCAATGTAGGCGTAGAGGTTGTCGCGCTCCAGGTCGTCGGCCGCAAGGTCGCCGGCCACGAAGACCTGCTGGACGATGTTGGTAATGTTGTTGGTCACGGCGTATAGGCCGGTCAGGGCGTTCGTCATGCCAACGAATGCAGCCTCCACGATTTCCGGCAGGCGCTCCGCTGACGCTTCGATGGCCGCGCCTCTGGCATAGTCCGCTATGGTGCCCGACGCGTCCTTCAGGGTGCCTCCAGCCTCGCCCAGGACGAACGTGCGCCGCCACCCCTTGACCGTGCGGGCGTTGCTGACGACGTTGGTCACGACCGGCCCGGCGGCGAGCAGCGGGTCTTCGTCCGCAAGGCCGCAGGTGGCGGCCAGCGCCGCAAGGGCGACTATCGCCAGCCGCCTCATTCCGGCACCTCCATGATCCGCCACACCGTGTCCTCGTCAATCGTGAAGCCCGTAACCTCTATCATGTTGGTGCCGGTTCCGCTGCCCTGCACCGTCGCGACTGTTTCCCATGCCCGACCGCCGCGGCTCATCTGGACGGCGTAGGTCATCCCCTCGTCGGTCGTGCCATCCCGACGATACCATCCAAGGGCCGTGCGGTTCGGGTCGCTGTCGCAGCGCGCCAGGAAAAGCCCCACTTCCTCGACTCCGCCGCCCTTGCCGCCGCCGTAAATCACCCCGCCGACGAACAGGGCGGCGACAAGGATGGCGGCGCTCTTGTCCTTGCGCCACAACCCCGCGATCTCGGCAAGCTTTCTGCGGATGAAGTTCATTCCTCCTCTTCCTCCTCTTCCTCAATCTCCCGAGGCGCGGACATGAGCAGCCCGCCTTGGAACATGAACTCAAAGCCGCCGTTCGTCACGGCACCTGAATATGCCTCGATGCCGTTCATCTTGATCCCGCCCCAGATGGGAAGCATGCTGCCGTCGCCATCCGCCGCGCTGACCTCGCAGAACGCCTTGAAGAACGCGCTGGACAACTCCTCGGGGATGTAGGCCGTCGAATGGTAAAGGTTGGAATAAGGCACGCCGTCCACCGTGCCGCTTCCGAGGTATGTGATGTCCTGAAGTTCGACGATCTCCCATGTCTCGTTGGTCAGCGATGTTTTCCACTTTATAAATGGCGTCGAGTTCATCGGCTCGGTGAAGTAATACCAGACCTCGTAGGCGGCATAGTCCACGCCGCCGACCGTCTCGGCCACCCCGCTGGGGGCCTCGAACTTGACGATCCTGCAGGCCGCGTTCGTCGAGACTGCGGCCGCGCCTCCGAGGGAAACGACGAACCCGTCGATGTAGCCGTAGCTCTGCGCGCCGATGAGAACCTCTATCAGGTCCTCGACAATCTCCTGGCTCGCCTGGACGGCCTCGGCCACGGCTGCGACCCTGTTGCTGGCCGCCGCCACGTCCGCCGCAGCCGACGCGATCTGGTCGATGCCGAGCGTGTAGCCCTCCGGCACGATGTTGCCGTTTTCGTCAACCATCAAAAATTGCGCCTGGGGCTCGTCGGCCCGCGCCTCGCAGCCGTTCATTCCGGCAGCCGTGCAGAAGCCGGCGGCCACGGCCAGAAGCACAAGGGCAGTCTCATCAAATGGCAGTCTCATCAGTAAGCCTCCGAAAGTTCGTTGGTGTAGGCGCGAAGGAAGACCCAGCCGTTGCTGTAAACATTCATCCAAACAATGTTCGTCGCGGAATCGGCGTGGAGTTCCTTCTTGGATTTCAGAACATAACCCTCCATGGGGCCGGCGACGCGGTGGCGGGTGGCGGCAACCCTCACTATGCCCTGGTCAACAAAATCATCCCATTCCAGTCTGGTTGCCGACTCGCCTGCGTCGGATGTGTTTTCAAGAATCCACTCGCCCGGAGTGCCGATGCGACATTCCAGCCGCCAGTTGCCATCGACGCGCCATATTCTCCAGTCGCCGTAACCAGTGTGGGGGCCGCTGAACGTTACGTCTATATCCCATTCAGTCCACCACCCCGTTTCAACCTGGCTCTTCAAGTCTGCCACGGCTCCGGCTGTGTAGTTCGTGGCGGCCACGGCGGCGCTTGAGGCTGCCGGATTTGCGGCCTCGCCGACCGACATCCACCCGTCGTGCAAGTTGCTCCGGGCGTAGAATACGAAATGGATGTTGTCGGAGTCGCCCTGCCAGTCGGCGAAGCAGTCCATAGAGCATTCGACGGCGGAGCTTATCATTGTTGCCGTTTCCGCGCCGAATACGAGGTTGGTTATCAGGACACCGCCGTAGCGCCGTGGAAGCGGAACAAAGGGCGCAACTCTTTTAAAGTCAATTTGGCCGAACCAGCCGCTTTCGGTTTCAGTGAAGTCGTCGGGAAACAGCAAAGAGGCGCTGCCATAGTCGGGGTGGCTGATGACGAATCCACCAATGTAACCCTGCTGCCAGTCGGAGGTTGTTAGTGGCTGGATGGTGATGCCCACGGCGTTTGTTGCGTCCAAGGCGTATTTGCGAGGAACATCGACGAATGCGGCGCTGCCGAGATCGCCCGTGCGTGCGTAGTCGTTGGTCTGCGTCCATGACATGAACACCGGGTCGCTCTCCTCCATGTCAAGCCCCACCAGGTCGTCCGCGTAAATTGCGGGGTAGTTGGTCGGCACCGTGCCTCGCCAGAAGTTCCCCTGGTAGCCCGGAAGGTCGAGGACGCTTTCCGCAGCCTCCACCGTGTCCGTCACGATGTTCCCCGGCCTGCCGTGGACGTCATGCCACAGCCCGTCGCGGTAAAACAGAACGTTCGTGAAGGTGTCGCTCCCATAAACCCATGCGCCCTCCTCCTCCACCCACGGCAGGTCATACTCGCTGTGGTAGCCATACTGGTTGTAAAGGTAATGCCACGCCGACAAGTCGGGCAGTTGCCCGACCCTCACCGCGTCCGCCTTTGCGCCAAGGGCCGCGCTGTTCGTCGCGGCGTATTCCTCGAACGCCTCCGCCGACACCATGCCCGCAAGGTCGTTCGTGGAGGCCACGCGGGGGTATCCGGCCTTGCGCCGCAGCACCCTGTTAAGCATGAGTTCGAAGGGGGCGAAGCCTCCGCCGGGGTATTGGACCATGGCGAGACAGTATGTGGCGTCTCGGCCCTCGAGGCTGCCGATCTCCGTCGACATGCCCAGCACATCCGTCAGAACCCATGTGTTCCACGGCGGCGACTGACCGTATGCCAGGGTTATCGTGCGCCCGTATCTGTCCTCCGCGCCCTGCCAGGTGTCATCGCCGACCTGCTCCAGGGTCGCCCTGTATAGCCCCGGCTCCGTGCCCCATGGGAGCGAGCCTGAAATGGTCTGCTCGAACTCCCAGAAGTCGCAATCCTCGTAAAGCGGCCCAGGCATCCCATGCTCCGCCATCTTCCGTTCGACCTCCGCGCCGATGGCGTCCGCCGAGACGGAAAGTTCCCCGCCGGCCAGTTCGATTCCGTTGCCCGTCAGCGCGCCGACAAGCTCCGCGTTGACCGGCGAATCCGGCGGCATCTCCTCCCACGGGGTGAGGGTGTCCGCGACTGCGATCCCGCAGCCCGCCAGGAGAAGCAGCGCCGCAGCCCCGCCGATGCCCTTCAGCGCGTCGATGAGCGCGGCCAGCGTCTGCCGCAGCGTCTTCTGCGTCGCGTCCGCCCCCGGTGCCTCCACGGCCTCCAGCGCCGCCTGCAGTTCCGCTGTGGACACCTTCAGCCCGATTGACGCGACCGCCGCGTCATGCGTCGCCACAGACCCCGCTACGCCCGCGTCGTCGAAGACGTCCGTGACCTTCACCGGCACCGAGGCGAAGCCGACGCAATGTCCGCCGCCGACATCGACTGAAAGGGTCGCCCTGTGTGTTCCAAGAGGCATGGTCGCCGTTTCGTCTGCGGAGAATACCAGCTCAACTTGCGTTCCCGACCGCGCGGTGTCGATGATGCGCCGGCGGCCCAGCAGATCAAAGATGACCGCCCGGCCTCCGTATTCAATGTCTGGCAGGGAGAACGCCACCGTCCTTCCCGTCGCGGGCGTTCCCGCCCCCTGAAAGATTGTCGCTATCGCCATTGCATCCAGCCCCTTCCTTTATTGTCCGACCGTCAAGGTCAGATATCCATACCGCACGCCGTTCGTGAGGACTCCTATCCTGTCCGGCGTGTCGGAATCCCACGAGAGGGTTATTTCCGCGCGCCCGCTCTCGTCCAGGAATCCGAACGAGCGGCCATGGACCATGCCGCCCCCTCGCTGGTAAGGCTCGGCGTTCAGCCAAACGTCGGACGCCGCGACCTCGACCGTGCCGCCCACGTGGCCGTCCACGAGCTGGCCGATCTGGACGCGCCCCGTCTCGTTCGTCCATCCGCGCCCCGCCTCCGGGCCAATCGCCACGCAGTTCGTCAGCCCGCGCGACCTGGCGAAGACTCCGGCGCCTACGCCGACGCTGTTCGTCATCCCGCCGGCGAACACGCCGGCCTCTGTGCCGACGAGGACGCTCGACCCGGTCGGCTCCTCATCCGCGCCCCACAGGGCGAAGTCGCCGACGGCCACGGAATCGACCACCTCCACTGGCGTCGCGTTCGTGTCGCCTCCGGCCATGTAGCCCAGAACAAGGCTGTCGCTAGAGGCGACGGATGCGTTCGCGGCCGCCGCGAGCAGCGCGCATGTAATCAAAACGGCGTTTTTCCTGTCCATTTTTACTCGCCTACCTTCCTGGCCCATTCCGATGTTCCTGGTATCCCACGTAGTTGAGCAGCCTGATAAGCTCAGTCCGCAGGGTGTTTATCTGCGATTGTATCCCCTCAAGGTTGCAATCGCACCCGCTGCCGAGATCCAGCGCGTTCAGCTCATCCCATGTGACATAGTTCATAGAAGAACATCCGCAATCACCGCCGCTGCCGCCACTGTCGCCTCCCCCGTTCCCGCTGCAAGTGCAGCTCACAATGTTATCCACCTTTCCCTCAAGGGCCGTTATCCGGCCCTCGTGATCTGAAACGCTGCTTTCCAGCGAACCGAGCCTATCCCTGATGCCGTCGAGCAGGGAATCATCCCACTTGCACTTGGGGATCGTGAACGAGAAATCCGTGACATTGGTTGAACCGAGGCTCCCCTGGTGAAATGTGACGTCAATCGGGCCGTCCGCTGGCCCCGAGGACGTGAGGTCTATAAGAAAGGACGCCTGCGGTTTCCCATCCAAGTCGCCATAATTCCCGGTGAAGGCCACCGTCGCGAGGAGGTTTGAAAGGGAGTCGCCAGGCACTCCGTTGTGCAGGCTCGCGATGATGCCCAGGATCTCCGCGTCGGCTGCGCCCCTGTCCGTGCGCTCCGTGTCCAGTTCGACGATGGCCGCCTTGCCTCCGACTTCGCGACTCAGGCTCTCGTATAAGCCGCGGAAGATTGTATCAAGCTCTTCATCACCTTGATCCGTATAAGTTTTCGCTTTCTGAACGGATGTTGCAATGCACTTGCAGGCATCGTTGCAGGTGTTGGACGTCTTTTCTTTGAGCTTGGCCATTAAAGCGTCCAGCGTCTCGCTGGTCGCCTCCCCCCAGGCCCAGAGGTCGTCAAGTTTTGCGCCGACAGTCTGCGCGTAGAAATGCGCATTTCTGACGGATGCCAAAAGCATATTCAATGCGGCCTTGGCCCTTTCGTCTTCGACCCTGTTATCGGGATACACGACATCAACGAAAAAGCTGCCATCCCGTGTGACGAATCCGCCAGAATCGGCATCATAGGACGCGGAATAAGCAGTAGAAAGGCCTGTGCCGTCAGGGTTCGGCGCAGTATATGTGAATGTCGGCTCCGAATACTCAAAGTCCTCCGGCATTACAAACTCATCCGCAAGCGACGGCGCCGCAAGGGCCAGCACCGCAAGGGCCAGCACCGCAAGGCCGACCGCCACTGTGTGCCGCGCGCTCACAGCCACCACCTCCCTTCGGCCATTTCATCGGCGACTGTAGGCTGGACGAGCGTCCATGCAAGTCGGCAGAGCGGCGCGTTGGTTCCCGCCGCCCCTGGCTCTACAATGACCGTGCGCCCGTTCCGTGTCACGGACAGAAAAACCGTTCCCGCCTCGTAGCCGCCGCTAGAAAACGGCGCGACGAAGAAGTAGTTCGTCGGGGTCGCGTGAATCATGCAATCCCCGCTGCGGAAAGTCGCCGCCGCCACTAGGTTCGTGTCAGCCGGCGAGGCTTCGGGGTCGAGCGGGAGCGTCATCCCGTCGAAGAACCCCATGTCCTCCATGAGCGGCGAGACGGCGCGGGTCACAAGGGCCGTCACGGTCGAGTCCTCTGTCGTTACCGTGGCCCCGCCAATCGTGAAAGCCATTCCCCCCTCTACGGCCTCGGCCTCGACCGTGGGGTCATGGGCCTCGAACACGGACGCCACGTAGTTAGTGACCCATGCCCGCGAGGCCATCATCGACTCGCCGGCAATGCACGTCCAGGCGGCCGCCGCCGCGACCATGCCCAATCCAAGCGTTTTCCTCATCTCCATAATCCTCCAGTTCCGCCGTCGGCCTATCCGTCAACATCCCCGATCACGAACGTCCACGCGCCAGTCTCGTCTTGCTCGGCGAAGACCCTGTGCATCGCGCCGTTGCGGTCCGGCATGATCATCACCTCGCGGACGCGCGAGTCGGTCTCCGCGACGCCGCCGTCCGAGAATGGGCGCACCACGACCCCGCCGCGACCGAGCGCCGTCAGGCATCCGGCCGCCGACTTCGCGCGGACCTCATACCACCCCCTGGACTCGCCCGAGAACGCCGTGCCGAGAATCCGGCAATGCCACTCTCCGCTCGCGGCCCTGTGCGCGGGGAAGTCGTAGAACCCGCCGCCCTGCGCGTCGGGGCATACGCGCACGACGACCTCCTCCACATCGTCTGGAACGCCGACGAGGAGCGCCACGAACTCGCCGCCCGCCCTCGCGTCGATGGTTTCCGTCGCCCTGCCGAGGTGCATCGGATCGATTCTTATGATTGCGTTTACCATGTCGTTTCCTCCAACAAGTTGGCTAAACTCTGTAGGCCATCGTCTCCGCGCTCATGCTTATAAGCCGGCCATTTGGCGCGAACGTCAGCACCCGTCCGAGGAAAAACCGCGACGAATAGTTCCCGCTTGGCTTGTAGAACCTCGTCAGGACGAAAAGCGATAGCGGTTTTCCCGTCACGCCCGCCTGCCAGGTCGTGGTGTCCTTTGTGGGGTATGCCGGCGTTGACTGTTGTGCGCTTTCGTCGGCCGCGGTGCCCGACGACGCATCTGTCGGCGTGTCGGTCGCGCCGGTGCCCTCTCCGAGGTTGTCGGAGTCGATGGAGATTGCCCCATCCGTAATGTCCACCCCGCTGCCCGCCGTGAAGCAGTCCTGCGCCAGCTCCTTGACGAACTCCTCATCCAGCGACATTTCCACCGGGTCGCTGGGGCTGGGGTTCATCGGCTTGCTCAGCTTCAGCCCAGGCCCGCCGATGAAGTTGTTTAGAAATGCCGACACGCTCCTGAACCACGACATCGGCAGCTGGAACACCTTCATGGTTCCCGAAAAGAGTTTTTCGTCAAGTATGAACATCTGTCGTCGCTCACTATATCGCCGTCAGGGTGAATGTCCCTGTGTCATTCGTGTATGTTGGTGCCGCAGCCGTTTGCGACACGACGACCAGCGAATACCCGTCCGCAGCATTCGCCCTCCTGATGTTTGTCTGCGTCCCAGTCTCGACTTCGACGATGCCGAACCATGTGACACCTCCGACCGTCCATTCATACCTGTATTGCGCTATCGAGACGCTTTCAAGATTCGCAGCCGCAGCCTCGGCCTTCTCCTGGGTCATCCCCCCGTATTCGGTCGTGGTTACTTTTACCCTCACCTTGACCGTCGCGAGGTGCGGGATGCCGTTGTAGCGGATCTGTTTCTTAAGCAAAATCTGCTCTGTGTTGTGAATGTCCAACACCTTGCCGGCTGGCGTCGCGTTGTTCACTCCGAACCACCCCATGCTATGCCTCCTTCATGCTCAACAACTCATCTAGTTTTCCGGCAAGGTCGCGGGTGTTCTCGGCGATCTCGTCGAGAGCCTTCTGCGCAGCCGCTTCCTCCTCCTTGGCCAACGCGACCTGCCGCACCGCCTCGTCATGCGCCGAGAGCTCCCCGACATCCACCGTGCGCCAGTCGTAGTTCCCCCTCGCCCTGCTTTTCAGCTTCTCGAAGTCCTTCTCCCATTGCTTCTCGGCTTCGCGCTGCTCCAGAATGTCGTCGATGTGCGCCTGCATGGAGTCCTGGTTGCGATACCATCCCCACGCCCTGGCGACCTGCGAGCGGGCGTCTGCGAGGCGAGACTGCGCGTCGCCCTGCGTCTTCTGCGATTCGGCCAGAGCTCCCTCCGCCAGCTCGACCTCCTTGCGGTATGCCTTTTCGGCCAGGCGTTCGCGCTCGCGCTCCAGTTCCTCCATGCGTCGGCGCTGCTCCTCCGCCAGCTTTTCCTGAAGTCGTCTTTCCTCTTCCGCAGCGATTCTCGCGGCCTCTTCGGCGCGTTTTGCGTCGCCGGCCTCCATTGCAGCTCTAATCTTGTCGGCTTCCTCCGCCGCCTGCTCCTCCCCTCGGATTTGTTCGGCCTTGCGGCGTTCAATTGCGGCTCTTGCCGCGTCTGACCTCTCCTTCTCGCGTTGTGCCGCATCTGCCTTCCCCACGCCATAGGTGCCGTGCATGCGCCGATAAAGTCCTGAGTTGCGGATTGCCTCGTCGGTTTCAGACATGCCGTTGCGGAAGGCTTCCTTCCACATTGCCCAGTCTCCGCCTTCGCGCACGGTCCCCACAGTCGCGCCGATTGCGCTCCCGACAGTGCCGCCTATCGCCCTCGCCCCGTTCACAACAGCGCCGCCTGTGTAATCCCAGAGTTGCTTGAGAGTGGAACCCGTTGCCTGCGCCTTCTCTATCAGCGTGGAGAAGGACCGCACCAAGTCCTCGAGATGCTGTTTTATGCCCGCCGCCCATGCCGCCACGTCGCCGCTGTCGTTTAGCTGCTTGAGGCGTTCCATCAGCCCCTTCAAGCCACCGTTCGCGACGCCGAGAAATGCCATTCCAAGTTCCGTGACTGCAGTTTGCGCCTCGCCCTTGATTGCGCCTATAAGGCCATCGACAGTCTGTTCCGTGTCGGACATTGCGCCCTTGAAGCGCCCGATATGAGCCGTCAGCGCCTCCCACATCGCAAAGGATGACGCGCCTTCCTTTTGCATGTCGGCAAGCTTGGCCGCGACCTCAGGCGTGATAATGCCCATGTTGCGCAGGGCCATCGTGGCGCGCTCCAAGGGCTGTCCATCCCTGATGACCGCGTATGCCCGGCCAATTTCATGGGCGATGTTCTCGAGAGGCTTGCCAGTCGCCGCCGCGGCGTCCCCTGCCAGTTCCAGACTCTTTCTGAATCCGAGGACCCCTTCGCTCATTGTCATCATCGCACGGCTTGCCTTGGCGAACTCATCGAGCGAAAAAGGCGGTGTCCGTCCGAGGTCCTGCAGCATCCGCATGTGTGCCCGTGCTTCATCGAGGCTTCCCACGAGAGTCTTGAATTGCCATGTCAGCTTCTCGAACTGAATGGCCTTCTGCATCTGCGTCCATAGCGCATTTGCAGCGGTGCCTATAAGCTGGAATGCGTGGTGGATGTTTGCCGCGTTCTTCAGCAGTGTCGTGGCAAGCCCTGCCATTCGCTTCCCTGAGGAACTGGCAAAGTTGGAGATGCGGTCACGCGCGCTGTTGATGGCCGCCGCCGTCGCGTCCTTCGCCCGAATGACATACTCAAGGACTTTACCTCCCATTCCCGGCCTCCTTGCCGCGCTCGTCTCGCACCCGCCTGATGATCGATGCCTCAAGCCGCGCAAGCGCCGACACGGCCGCGTCTATCTCGTCTCGCATCCGCTGCGTCTTCCCGCCTCCGGCCGCGACCGCCATGTCAACCATCGCCCGATGCGACTTTGCCAGCTCGCGCGAAGGTGTGTCCCACATCCAGTATTCCACCGGAAGCCCCGTGCCGGCCTCAAGCTGCCTCGCCAGGGTTTCCCAGTCCGTCTGCGCCCTGGGGTTTGTCCTGTTCTTCTTCGCGGGCCCTTCCGCCGAAACTCCGCCAAGCCTGTCTATCGCGGCGACGATCTCCTCCTCCGTGGCCGGCATGTTCAGCGCCGCGCCCTTGACTGCCCGGTATGCGTCCTCCTCCGTGACCAGGCGCGTGAAGGCGTCCTTCTCGCGGGCGTGCGACATGGCATAGACCAGCGCCCAGAAAAAGGCTTTCGTCCCGCTACCCCACCACCTCGCGGCGTATTCGTCAAGCCAGACGACGGCGCCGGCGGTGAGACGCCACAGATAGACGCCCTCGCAAACCTCGACGGGGAACCCCGCCGCCTCGGCGTTGATGGCCGAGAACGGCGAGTCGCACCTGTCGCACGCCCTCACAAGCGCCGCGATCTCCCCTGCCGTCATGTCGGCAAGGGAGGCGCCCTGCGTCTTCAGGCGGTCGAGTTCTGCCTGGACCCGGACAGACATCCGCCGCACCTCCCTTGCTAAGCGGCATCGACGAGGTCGAGTTCGTCGGCGTCGTTGCTGTGGGCGATGTGGTGTTCCGCCGTGGCCGTGTGGGTTTCCGCGATGGTGTTGCCCTTCTGGCCGTTGTCGGCCATGAGGTCCCAGTTCGCCGCAGCGGATACCGTGCCGGCGTCGCAGAGCTCGACTTCCGAGGTTTCCGCGCCGTCGTAGTTGTCGCCCGCGAGCCAGCCGCCCGTGCGGTTCGGCTCGTCCACGTGATGGCAGGACAGCGAGTAGGTGAACGAGCGCACCCCGGCGCCCTCCGGGATGGTGATCCCAGGAATTGTCGCCGGGCACCCGAAGGTGACGCCGACGGTCGCGAGCGACCCCTTGTAGGTGCGGCAGCTCCCGTCCGCATGCGTCGTGCCGTCGTGCTTGTGCATCGTGATCGACATTTTTACGAAGTCGTTGTTCACATAACGCACCTGGAGGCTATCGATGTGCCAGCCGTTCTCCACGATGCCGACGGCGGGAATCGCGGCCGTCGATTCCGTGGCGGTGAACTCCGCTGTAATCGCGGTCTGCCCGCCGTGGGTCTGCGAGGCGATCTCGTCGCCGTTTTTCCCGAGCTGCTGCGCCCGTTGCTTGGTCTTCGCCGGGTTGACCGTTTGTATCTCCCATCCGGTCAGGTCGGCCGAGAACGGGCTTTCCGGATTGAAGAACTCAACTGTGCTTGACATTTTCCCTTATTCCTCCGTTGTTTGTCCCCCGTCGGACTCCGGCGGGGAGATTGTGAACACTACGTCGAAATCCACCTGCGCCGTGTGGACGGCCATTTGCCCCTGGGGCTGAAGCGTCACATCGACGCTGGATATCTGGCTTACCGCGCCGTTCTTGGGCGCGATCCGAAGTATCTGCACGTTGCTGGGGCCTTCGAGGGCCGCGCGGCGGCCGTTCCACGGCGAGACGGGGAAGGCCGCCATGAGCCTCGAAAGCCATCTCTGCAGCATGGGCCGGGAGCGGTTGTAGAGGTCGAGGTTTCCACGGAAGCAGAAGTGCCTTGCGGGAAACGCAGTCTGGTCGCCGATGTGCAGGTGCCCGATGTCGAACACCACGCAGTCGGCGCGCCCGGGGAACACAGAAACGAAACCATCTGTTCCCGGCCTCAGGCCGAGGACATGGCAGATGTCCTTAAGCGCTAGCGTTTCCGCGTTGCACAGCGCTTCTTCGTCGTAGGTGAACTCCTCGTCTGCCATGGCCTACCTCGTAATTGACACCCTCACGGCGTCCGCGAGCCATGAGAGCGCGTCCATGCTGAACCGCCCGCCGGCGGTGTTGATTGCGGCGACATGCCGCGTCTCCGCGCCCTCGAGGGGCTGGACCAGGTCGCCGTTGCCGTCCGGCGCGACGGATCGGATCAAGGTGTAGATTGCCTGCTCATAGACGGCGAACTCGTCGCGCCGGGTGTCGCCTTCCTTGTATGCGGGCTCGTCGTCGCGCAGTGGGCGTCCCAGCGCGCGAGAGAGGTCGCGCCGCGCCTGGAGCAGGGCGGCGTTGCGCTGCGCGCCAGAATACTCCGCCCACTGGCGGCCAAGGGTGCGCCCTTTGAAGTAGGCGTCGGCGTTCTGGATGCAGATTGACATGCAGATGGCCGAAGCGTCAACCCAACCCGGCCTTCCGGAACTTCGCCTCGAAGATGCCGTCGATCTTCTCCTTCGAGTCGGCAAGGGCGCGCTCGATGAACTTATCGTCGGCCTGCGACCCCTTCGCCACCGTGCCGATGCCGCGTTTCCGCCAGGTCTTGAACTTCTCGTCGTGGATCTTCGCGGCATACTTGCCTGCTTCGGCATTGGCCGCGACGAATACCGACGCATACTCGGGGCCGGCGTAGAACTCGATGGAGCGCGTGAGGCCGCCTGGCTTCGCCCGTGTGTGCGCGGTGGCCTTGCGGACGATTCGCTGCTTGGTCTTGCGCAAGGCGTTCCGCTGCGCCTGCGTGGGCGAGATCGGCGCATAGCGCCTGGCCAGCGCGTGAACTGTCAGCGCCGCCGCCTTCAGCGCCTCCGTCCTCGCCTTTTCGACCTTGGCTTGAATGGCCCGCGTCGCGGCGATCATCTCCTGGAGGCCTTTTAGTTCAGAGTTGACTTCCATGCCATTGGCCGACACGTCAAGCGGCTGGAAAAAAACTTGACATGATAAATTTTCCTTGACAAGGAAACGGGATTGTGGAAGAATTGATGCGCAAAGGAAACAAAGGAGCAAACATGGAAACGTCAGACCTGGACCGCCTGATGGCCGAGTATCGCAACAATGTCAAGGCCCTTTTTAAAAAAGGGTCTTCGGAGGTCATTAACAATTCCAGTTCGCGCCATGCGGCCATCCTCATCGAGGAAATGATTCTCCATGCGGAGAAATCATTCGTTGCCTTTGCGGGCAGAATGAACCCCGATGTGTGGAATCCAGCGGTAATGGCCGCGCTTGGGAAGGCGATTGAAAAGCATGTCGATGTCCGCCTTCTTGTTGAGCGGGAATGCTCGCCTATTGAAAATGGAACCATGCCTGAATCTGTTCGCAAGAGCGTCAGGAAGCTGGGGGAGCAACTCGCGGTAACGGTCAAGGCCATTGATGTCGCCCATTGCGCGTCCGGCGACGGGCAGTCGCTGAGAATTGAAATGGATCCAGACACCAAGTCGGCAAGGTTCTCCGCGAACAATCCCGAAATTGCGTCGAGAATCGTGAAAATATTCGACAGCCTCTACAGCATGGGAGTCGCATACAATGCCGCCTGATGCCGTGCCGGAGTGGTGCGGCCAAGTCTGGTCGTGGATTTGCCAGGTGTTTTCTTGGCTGTGGGGGTGTAGGTTGATAAGAGGCTTCTTCAGTAAGTCCCCCGCCCTCCGTCGCCCCCGTCACCTCTGCCGATGCCGCCGACGCGGAAACTTGACATTCCGGCCAAAAAGTGGGAGAATAATTTCATCATGAGCGCTGCAACTTTCAGATTCTTCAAAGGCGAAGCGGACAATCCGTTTGACAGCAGAACGGACTTTTCCCGCCATGTCTTCTGGGAAATGGAATCGGCAGCTGCCGCACAGGGAGGCAGTTTCAAGAAACTTGCTGAGGGCCCTGTCCCTGAAATCGTTAGGAATTGGAAGGCCGACCCAGAAGCCCGAGGACTTCTTGTTTTTATCATGCTCATGTGCGGGAAATGGCGTCCCGAAGATTACGGCGACGTGGACTGGGAACTCTACATCAGCCCAGCGGCCTGACATCCTGCATCAAAGCGCATACGGTTCCCCGCCAACATAGACTTTTGCGCCAAGCTCCCGCAGTTGTTCCTTTGCCTTGTCGCCAATGGCGTCAAGTGCCTGTGTATTCGGGAAACTCACGCTTTCTATCGCATCCTTCCCCAACCATCCGTGGTATTGCAGCTCCGTGTAGGACTTTCCGGACGAATCGCGGACAAACTGATGCTGGAGTTCGTCTGGACGACCCACTGGCATTTTACCTTTGAGCAGCCTTTCCGCAGCCGCCTTATTCAATCGGTCGGGCACGGAGCTTTCCATGTAGGCGAAGAATCGTGGATCTGACACAAGCGAGGCCGCTTGCGCTGTTCCGCCCCCGAAGTCTCGGCTCGCAAGAGAGTCGCCAATGGTGAATGTCGGCGTCACCATGTCCTTCTTGAAGCGCACGACGACGTTCCCGTAAGTGCTTGCCCCCATGCCTCTGCCATCGAAGTCCAACTTCGCGTCGGCGCTTGCGAGATAGCCATACTTCTCGCGCATGGCCGCAGGGCATGAATCTGCTGCGCCCATTACGGACTCGGAAACCTCGCGTCGCCGTTCAAGCAACTCCGGATTGTAGCCCTGTAGCTCAAAACAGCTCTTGAAGTGACCGTTTTTCGGATTTAAAACCTTTGCTAGCGAACTGTCGCTGATTTTCATCGCAAAGGAGCCTTTATCGAACGCCTCGCGCATTGTCGCGCCGAAATTGCGGTCAATCCGCTCAAATGCGCCATTGCCGAATACTGCGTCAATAACCTCCCTCGCGTCTTCCTGCGCTGCATCCATTCGCGCACCGATGCCGGCAATCGTCGGTGGCGCTTCGCGCCCCTGCTCAACTAACAGATTGACAAAGTCGGCGACAACTTCGGAGGGTTTCCGCGTTTCCTCTTTCTTCTCTTCCGTCCCGAATATCTTCTTCATCCCGCCCGCGATGTCGCCATCCTCGATGCGCACGACCCCGCCGGCGCCGCCGTGCCGCCAGCCCGTGTGCTCGCCCTTCTTGGCAAACTGGAAGCGCGGCACGCCGTCCTTCCGGAACTCGGCCAGCTGCTCTCGCGTGAAGCTGGACGCAAGCGCCTTCGCATCGTCGGTGAACAGCCCGGCGCGGATGGCGTCCTCGACCTTCCCGCGGGTCAGCGCGTCCTTCGCCTCTTCCTCCGCCATGCCGTCGGCCTTCATCCCCTCGATGGCGATTTCATCGGCCCTCGCCTGGACGGCGTCCGGGTCTTCCCAGTTGACCTTGCCGGCCTCCTCCTGGCGTTTGATTTCGTCCGCCTCGATGTCCTCGTCGATGTATTCGAGAGTGCAGAGGCAGTTTGGGTGGAACACGCCGGCGGCGCGTGCCTCGGCAAGCGTGGGGAACTTCTCGGACTTCCCGGAAACAGCCACGATCTGGTTCTGCCACGCCGCGCAGACCTTGCACCCCGGCGCGCCCATCGAGACGATCCTGGCGATTTCGCATCCGGCCTCCGCAAGCCGGTCTGCGTATGAGTCGTTGTAAACGCGCTGCGCCGTCGTCCGCGACAGCATCTGGAGATACCTGGCGTTCTCCCAGACCTTCCCGGCGCTGTCCACGAACTTGAAGGCCGACGGGTCGCGGCATGTTTGCGCCCACCGCTCCTGCACGGCCTTCTGCTTCTCGTTCGCGGTCATGCCCTCGATGGCCGCCTCGCGTTCGACCTCGACGAGCGACTGCCGGAGGGTGTTGATCAGGTTGTCGGACATCCTGTTCGTGAACACCGCCGCGAGGTTCTTGCCCTGCGACGGCGCGACATAGCGCCAGTAGCGCCTGGCCCGCGACTCATCCCAGCGGACGAGGCCGCCGGATGCGTCCTTCGCCCTGTGCGCCGCATCCGTCGCCGCACTTGCGACGTCGTCCTTAAGGCGCTTGTCAAGCCCCCGCCCGAAACGGGCGAAGGACGCCGCTATGTCGGCGAACAGCTCCTCCTGGGTTCGGGCGAATGCGGGCGTCTCGGCCGCCACGATGCGTCCGCGTATGACCGCGAGACTCTTCCCCAGAGACTTCGCCAGCGCCTTCGCCGTGACGCGGCTGCGCCGCTCCAGCTTGGCCAGCGGGTCTTTCGACTTTCCCCCGTATGGGTTGCCCTTCGCCTTCCTCGCCATGTTCCCCCTCTGTCATAAAAATGCCCCGCGCCGGGGAAACCAAGAAATTCCGGCGCGGGGCGGCGGGAGGGGGAGACAACAGCCCCGCCCGCGAAATGAGACATGGACACTACTTGTCCTTGGCTGCCTTGTCCTTGCCTTTCGGCTTCGGCTCGGCGGCCGACTGCTGCTGCCCCGCGCCGTCGCCGGGCTTGCCTTCGGGTTCGGTTCCCGTTTCGGTTGTTTCTTCCGTTCCCGCTTCCTTCGGCGGCTCGTTTTCCTTCGGCGGCTTGTCCTTGCCTTTCGGCTTCGGCTCGGCTGGCATGTAGAACTTCCGTTTGAACTCCGCGTATGTCATCGGCTTACTCCTTCGTCTTGGCGTAGATCACGAGCTGGCCGCCGGCGGCGAGCGAGAACTTGAAATACACCGGCTCGTTGGCGTAGCAGTAGCCTCGGTAGTCGGCGACGGTGAAGGCATTCGTGGCCGCGCACGAGGCGGCGGCCTTGAGCGTGTTGGTCACGGGCGACCCGCCGAAATCGCGGATTTGGTAGGCGGTGACGGTGCCGGAACTGGCGGTGCCGCCGAACAGGTCGAACGCAATGGGCTCCACGGCCGTTCCGGGCTGCGCGTTGAACGACACGGCGACTACGGCGTTCGTGCCGTCGGCCGCAGCCGGCAGCTTCTTCGACACGCGGATGTTTGCGTCGGCAAGGGCCGTGTAGGCCAGCGCGCCGGCGACGACGAACATGCAGAAGGCGGTGAATTTTGACTTCATTTTAGATCTCCTGTGTGGTGTGGGGAAGGGGGAATGCGGCGGGACGCCCTCGCGCCGGACGCCCCGCCGCAACGGGTTACGCGACCTTGCAGAGCAGCTTGACGAGCGGGATGCGCTTGGCCTCCCACGCCAGCGACCAGTTGGAGGAGTTCTCCAGCTCGGCGTTGGTGGCGCCGTTGGCGGCTACGGCGCGGTCGTTCGGGACCGTGTAGGCGAAACCACGCGGACCGAGGACGTAGCGCTTGCGGCTGATGACCGACGTGCGGCTGTAAGTGGCCTCGCGCACGGGCTCGTATTCCTTTTCGCAAGGCAGGGCGTTCATGACGAGCGCGCCAGGGCCGAGGATGAACACGGGATAGACGCCCTGCGAGTCGGCGGCGAGGTGGTCGTCCTCGAGAATGCGCTTGCCCTGGTAGGCGGCGATCTTCATCTCGCCGTCCTTCTGGTTCTGCACATATTCGGAGGTGCCGATGTTCTTCAGGCGCAGGGCGACGGCGGAGTGGCAGAGGATCGTCGTGAGAATGTCCTTGTTGTCGCCCAGGAGCTGGAAGGCCGCCTGAATGTAGTCGTTCGACAGGACGGGGTTGTTCTCCCCGGAGACGTCGAGGATGTTGTCCGACATGCCCGAGACGCCGAAGGCGCCCTTCAGGGCCGAAAGGATGAAGCGCTTGTTCTGCCGCGACCAGTAGGCCCCGAACTGGGAGGCGATGCGGCGCGCGGGGTCGGCGCCGGTGAGGTCGGTCGTGGAGTCGTAGAAGGCGAACGACTTCGCCTTGCCGATGGCGGGAAGCTGCTCGGCGACCGTTTCCAGCTTGTCGCTGGTGATCGCCGTGCCATCGACGAGGTCCTGCGCGTCGCCGTCAAGGTCGGCCATGTTGGGGACGAGCACGGTCTGGTGGGTCGTGCCGCCGTTCCTTGCTATGGCCGCCGCGAAGTCGGGGTCGGCCTCGACGAGTCCCGCCTGGAAGAGCGGGTTCTTCTCGATGGAGTCCTTGTTGACGTAGGTGCCGAAAGCCTCGGACTTCACAATGTCCGAAAGGCTGGTGTATTGTGCTGGCATGGTGCTGTTCCTTTGCTGTTATGCGTCGGCGGCTTCCGCCTCGGCTTTGAGGCGCGCCGCTTCCTGCGGGTTTGTTTGAGCGAGCTTGATTTGCTCGGTGAGGTTGAACGATCCCTTCTTCCACGGATTCGCCACGGTGCGCTGCGATCCCGGCTTGCTGTGGTCGCCGGTGCCGTGCCCGCTCTCATCCGCGATAAGGCCCTTGTTGCTGGACACGAATGCCTCGACCTTCTCCTTCACTGCCGCCTCGTCCGCGAGGTCTTCCATTCCGTCGAAGATTCGGGAGAACGCGCCGCGCGTGATTTCGGGGTCGATGCCGTCAACGAACTTGACGCCGGCCTTTGCGCGGATGGCCTCGATGGCCTGCTCCCGCTTGAGCGCCTTTGATTGCGCCTCGGCTTCGGCCTTCGCCTTCTCGAGGGTTTCGATCCGCTTCATCAGCTTCTGCGTCTCGGTGAGGTTGTCCTCGCCCTTCTTCTTCGCCTCGGCTTCCTTCTCGGCCACTTCGGTCTTGAGCTTTTCGAGCGCGGCCTTTGCCGCGTCGCGTTCGCCCTCGGCCTTCCGCCTTGCGGCGGCGGCGGCCTCGTTCTGGAGCTTTTCGAGGTCGAAGGCTTCGGCCTTCGCCTTTTCCTCGTCCGTGAGCCTTTCGCCCTTCAGCAGTTTTTGGATGATGTCCTTCATTCGTGTTTCCGTTCGCGCCAGTCAGGGCCGGCGTGCCGCCCATGTGAACCCGCCACCGAGACACGCGGGATGGCGTCCGCGCATATATGGCCGAAGCGTCAACCGCCCTGGCCTTCCCTACTCCTCGTCTTCGTCCTCGTTTTCGCCGTCGCCTGTCCAGTCCGGAATCGGGTAGGAGAAGTCCTCGTCGGTGAGGCCGTCGATCTCCTCGTCGATCTGCCGCTTCATGTCGTCGTCCACGCGCACGAGCTGCGTGAGGAGCTTCGTGGCCGCCTTGAGCAGTAGCTTGCGCTGGCTAAGCGTCAGGTGCCCGATGCCCTGGATCGTGGAAAGCGCCGCCGAGTCTGCCGCGAGGTCGGTGACATCGAAGTCCGACGGCCATGTCGGCTCGTATGTCTTCCACGTGGTGTCGAGCGCCTGCGATATGGCGACCAGGCCCTCTTCGGCCTTCTGGAGCATTTCCGCGCGCGCCCTGAGTGTGGCTTCGGTGTCGAGGTGGTCGAACTTCTTGCTCTCGGCGCTCTGGACCTGCCGCGTTTCGCGGTTGAACAGGGCCAGTCCCGCCTGGTCGAAGAGGACGCCGCGCTTCCGGGCGATCTCGTCGGGGATTGCCTTCATGTCGCTCATTGCCGGCGAGATGATGCGCGTCACGCCCTTGTCGTCGCCGCTCTCGACGATTGGGCTGTCCATTCCGCGGACGATCTCCTTCACGACCTCGATGACCCGCTCTCCGTCGATCTGCCCCGCGCGTTCAACGAGCCGCGCCGTCAGTGAATCGACCATGGAGGTCGGCACGACGAGCTGCGGGAAGCAGCAGCGGGCAAGGATCTCGATGTAGAGGGAGTCGAGGTTCATCGTCTGCGCCTGGATGAGCTCGACGTCGTCGAACCACCACGGCTCGTCAGACGGCCGCCCGACGAGGACGAACGGAATCTCCGTCGAAGACACGTCGCCCTCGGTTATCACCTGCGGCTGTTCCCCCTCCTGCCCGCCGCGCGCCCACTTCTGGAAGGTCGCGTTTCCGCTGCCCTGCCCCCTGCGCCAGATGGTGCGGGTTTCCACGCTCCTTGCCGGCAGCATCGGGTCGGCGTTGTCCCGCTTCGTTTCCTGCGTCAGAAGCCACTGCAGGCGCCCGGCGCCGTCGAAATGCCAGTCCAGCACGGAAGTGGACGGCCACATCATCCAGAACAGACGGTCGCCGCTCTCCTCCCTCCGGGCCAGGCTGCGGGGCTTCGGCCTTCCCGTCGCCTCGTCGGTTTCTGGCGCGCCGCGGTCGGCCTGGAGCCAGCACCAGCCGGAACAGATGATCTCGGTGGACACATTCTGCCAGAACTGCGACAGGGAAATGCCGTCAGGCGTGGCGGAACGCGCCCATTCTGCGTTCAGCCCCGGCCGCGCGGCCGCCTCTTGGAAAAGATACTGGTTGATCTTGGATGCTATCCGCCCCGCGTCGTTGACGTTGCACGCCCGGTCGCGGCGCCCGACGCACCCGATGTTCTGCGGCAGCCTCTGCGGCCCCGTGCCTGTCCACGAGAGATCGCTTTCGTTCGGGGCGCGCCAGAGCCTCGCTTCGACGTATGGACGCCCGCCCTTGACGGCGAGCGCGTTGCGGATGATCTGTGTCGCGCGAGCCTGGAGAATCGGATGCCGGCGACTGAAGACAATGCTTGTATCCATGCGGATGGCCGCCGCGTCAACTCCCCCCCCGCTAGAACAGGATCGTGCTCCCGCCGCTGTCGAAGGAGTGGAAGAGGACGGCCGTGGCGTCGCATGCGTCGTCGTGCGCGCCTGCGGGGAAGGCCATGAACTCGGCCAGCCACTCGTCCAGCCACGGGCCGCATCCGGGCCTGTAAACGTGGACGTCGCCGTTCTCCATCACGGGTTCCAGCGGCGCCAGCTTGGCGCTCTTGTCGCCGGGCAGCCTCGACGGCCTCACGATGTGCCCTGGGAGCGCCGCCTTGAGTTCCGTGTAGGCGTCCTTGTAGCCCGCGAAGGCCTCCACGTGCTGGGCGATTCCGGTGCCGTCCGCCTGCGCCGTCGCCCGGATCATGGCGTTGCGCTGCGGCGCCTCCGCCCTGCACGCCGTCATCGACCTGATCCACAGTTCCCGGAGGACGGCGCCGCCGGAAAGCTTCCGCGACTTGACCAGGCCGCGGATGCCCCAGGTTCTGTCGGGGTCGTCCTTGTCGCGGTCCTTCGAGCTTGAGGCGAGGTCCCAGCCCCGCGCCTCTCGGCCGGTCGGCCAGCCCTCCAGGGTGTCGTGGAACACGATCTTGTTGCATGCGAAACGGTTGCCGCCCTCCACGACGGGGTTGCAGTCCAGGAGCGCCGCCGCCTTCGCCGTTCCGAGTGTCGCCCGCTGCTCGGCATACCACTTCGGCGTGTATTGCTCGGGGAACAGGCACTCCCAACCGTCGGGGCCGTCCTTCCGTGCCGGGAACACAAGACGCTCGAACTGCGGGAAGTCGGGGTTCTCTTTCATCCTGCGGAGAATCCGGCCCGTGATGTCGTCCACGTGCCACTGCGTCATGAGGACGACCACGATGACGGCGGGGGCGTTCTTGCGCGTCATGAGGTCGGTGCTGAAGCTCTGCCAGGTTGCCTCCCTGTAAGTGGCGCTGCCCGCCTCCTTGGCGTTCTTGACGGCGTCGTCGAGCACGATGAGGTTGCCGCCCTTGCCCGCGAGGCCGCCGCCGAGGCCCACCACCGTCACCGGGTCGGAACTGCCGTTGAGCGCCCAGTCGTCCACGGCGTTGTGGCGCGGGTCAATCGTCACCCCTGGGAAGATTACCCGATACTCCGTCGAGCGCATGATGGCCTTGCACTCGCGGGAGAAGCCCGTCACGAGGTCGGAGCCGTAGCCGCTCATTATCACCGAGTGGGCCGTCTTCGCGCACCGCCCGAGGAACCATGACGGGAAATACTTGCTGATGATGGTCGATTTGCCGTGGCGGTGCGGGATGTTGCACAGGATGTGCGTGTCCTGCCCCCTGAGGTAGTCGTCCACGGCCCTTGTGAGGCGGTCGCAGATGGCGCGCGTGTGTCGGCCGATGCGGAAGGGCGCCGACCCCTGCCACGCGACGCGCATGTAGGACAGGAAATCCGTCCGGGCCTTCATCATCAGGGCCGCGAACCTCTCCTCCTCCGTCATGCGTCCTCCAGCGCGTCGCGGTGCCTGGCGAGCAGCGAGGGGAGGATGTCAACCGACAGGTCCTCTTTCTTCGGGGCGTTGTCGCCGGTCATGTCGTTGAGGACCTTGATGCAGGCGATCATGCCGTAGAGGTTGCCTTTGCGCTGCGCCTTCAGCGCCTCCTTGGTCAGCATCTCTATCTTGCGCTCGCGCGTGAGAATGGCCTTTTCCGAAGCCTTCTTCGCGCCCTCCTTCAGCCTAGCCGAAACCTCGCCGCTTCGGGCGAGGGCGCTGGCCTTGTTGTCAACGCTCGCGTCCTTCCACTTCCGGGAGTTCGGGTATGCGTCGCGGTAGGCTTGCCGCTGCGACATTCCGGAAAGGACGTTCCGCACGAACTTCTCCTGCCTTGCGGTCATTCTGCACCTCCGAACAGCTTGCGCATGAAGCTCCCCTGCGCGGGTCGCGGGATCTTCTTCGTGGGCCTTGGCTTCTTCTCCTTGGGCGGGGTGCGCTTGCGCCCGCCGAAGGACGGAACGACTCCGGCCAGCTCGGGGCGGACTCCGACCATGTCGCGCCACATCTTGGATATCCTGGCGCGAGTCCTCCCGGTGGCGCGTCCGATGCCGGCGAGGCTGCCTTCCCTCAGGAGCTGCCAGAGCAGGACGACCTGCTCCTTTGAAAGGTCGGAGAGGTAGAGGAGCACCCGCCGTCCTCCGGCCAGCATGGCCTCGGCCACCACGGGGTCGTCTGGATCGAGAGGCGCCCGCCCGTCTTCGCCGTGCGCCTTCTGCAGGGACGCCTCGACCTCCGCGTAGGTCTGGGCGCCGCCTGCGTCGATGGAAATGTGCGACGCCCCCTTGTGCGAGGGCTGCTCTTCCGGACCCGGACATGCGAGACAGGCTTTCCGCCGGCGTTCGTCATCCGGCGGGACGTTTTTCCATTCGCATCTGTGGCAAAGCGGCATGTTGATTCCCCATGTTGGCCGAAGCGTCAAGATGCGCCCGCGCGCATCGCGGCTCTGAATGACCCGTAAACCGCCATCATCTCCTGGCGTTGCTGGAAGGGGCAGTCCGGCATTGCGGAGTAGTCCGCCTCGATCCTCTCCCTCGAGCCGTGTGTCGGCTGGCACTTGATGTCGATGTGCCAGAGGTGGCGCCATTCCCGCTCCTCCGGCCATCCCTCGATTATCGTTCCCGGCTCGTTGCCGCAGATCCGGTTCAGTATCTGCCTTGCGAAGTTCGCGCACTTGACGGAAGTGAACCGCCCGTCCTCGACGTCCAGGTCTCGGCAGTATGCGAAGTGGACGACCTCCCTGGTCGTGCCCTTGCCGGCGATCTCCACGACTGCGCCGATGGTTATCTTGATGTCCTTGCCCCTCATGCGCCGGCCCTCCTCCCGACGATCCCGGACACCGCCTCCCTTGCGTCCATGGAGTCGAGTCCGGCCGACATGGCCAGTGCCAGAAGTCCGGTCGCCGCGGCTGACGCCAGACTAGTCCCGCTCGATATCCTGAGGCTGCCCCGAAGCCAGTGGACGCGGATGTCCACGCCGGGCATGATGATGTCCGCGCCCGGTGCCGAGAAGTCCGCGACCTTGCCCTTGCGATTGGATGCGCCGACCGCGACGACCTCATCCCATCTGGCGGGATAGGCCGTGCCCTTCGCCGGGTCGTTGCCTGTGCCGGCCACTACAACCGAGCCGCCTGCCACGAGGTCCTGGATTGGTTCGTGCAGCCTGCTCGCCCCCCGATACGCCGCAAGCGAGAGATTTACGACTGCTGGCCGCAGCAACGCCGCCGCCCTGAGAGCCGCAAGGACATTCATGCAGCCGTCGGAGTGGCCGGACTTGTCCATGGCTTTGTAGCAGACGATGTCGCAACTCGGCGCCCAGTCCCTGATGATGCCGCAAACAGCCGTGGCGTGTCCGTTGCTGTCGTCGATGGACTCGTTCCTGACGAAGTTCCTGTCCTCGGCGATGTATGGAGTCAGTCCGCCGTGGAGGAAAGGCACGCCAGAATCGATCACGAGCACCGTGACGCCCTTGCCCCTGGCCTTGCGCCATTTTGCGGGCACCTTGACGGACTCTGGCCCCCAGTCCTCGCCGAACAGATGCCGCCTGATGTTCTTCAGCAGCTTCATCGTGCGCCTCCCACCTGTCCGCCGACGGATCCGTTCGTCGGCGCGCCGTCTTCCGCCTTATCGAAGAGCCAGCGGATGAACAACCACGCTCTTTGGTTCTCGTCGGTCACGTCCGGGCAAAGGTTACTGCTGAACACATGCCACAGTTCCTCCCAAAACTCGCACCTGTCGCAGTTCCGCGGCGGGGCCTTCAGCGCGGTTGCGGCATTTTGAATCGCGGACTCAAACCGTGTGCGCATATAATCGTTCATGGGATGATCAACGCGCATCAGATAGTTCAGGCAGGCTTCCAGCGCCTTGCGCAACGCGGCGTTCCTGCCCTGCGGCGCGGGCTGCTTCTTCGCAGCCTTCATCAGTTCGTGCGCGTAAAAGCTGAGGTCGTCGGCCTCCTGGGGATTAATGCGCCGCAGATCATTCCGTGCGTTCAGCATTTGTCGGATGATGTTCTGTATTGCGTCTCCTTCCCAGAAGCAATCGTGCAGCTTCTCGTATGCGCGGCGCTCTCGCTCCCACTTACTACGCTCCCGCCCAGTCGCCGCATCTAGATCGTTGGCCCACGCCTCAACGCGTGTTCCGCGAATTAGCGGCTCTCCAACCTCCTCGCCATTGAAGAGGTCTTTTGACTCTGCCTCCTTGTGCATCTCCGCCACGATTTCATCGATTGTTCTGTCGTTCATGCCTGGCCTCCAATCTCCGTGACCGTGATCAGTATTCCCGGGGAACCCCAGAGCTTCGACACATGCTCGCAGCACACCTGCGCGTCGTCGAGCCAGAACCTCATCCGCGTCATGCAGTCCTTCAGGAGCTTCTGCAGGTTGTCCGTGTCCGGCTTCGTGTCGCGCCATCCTGTCCTTCCGTCGCAGCGCCGCCACATCCACACGGCGGTCAGCTCGACCGGACCCTCGAGAGGCGCGTCGGGCTGGTGCTGTTCCAGTTCCGCGCAGATGGCCGCCCTCGCCCTGGCCAGCCGTGCGGGGTCGTAGTGCAGCGGCTTGCCGTTCTTCCCGACGGCAACCTTCTTCTCCTGGGCGGTGACCGTCGGCGGGTTGCGTCCATCGAAGATCTTGAAGGCCATCGAGAAGTCGAGGCCGGCGGCTTTTGCATTACTCTCGATAAAGGAGTGTGTATGTCTGTCTATAAAGACATACACATCTCTCTCTTTAGAGAGAGTGTTTTTTATCCCGGAAACAGAGTTTTTCCCTACGCGGTTTTTTATCTCTGGTTGAGACAATTTCCCCGCTATGTCGGTTTTTTGTCTCGTTGAGACAATTTCCCCGCTATGTGGTTTTTTTATCTCTGGTTGAGATATTTTCACCCCTACGCGGTTTTTTATCCCGGTTTTCATCATTGCGCCCTCCCCTTGTAAATAACGCCCTTGATGCAGTGGTATTTTGACGAGTTGTTAACAGCCGTCTTGACAGTCGAGGTGGAACATTTGCCGCCACGGCAGCGCTTCGCGGCCTCGTTCGAGACCTCCTCCATGTTGGCCGTCTCGCGCTTCCCGTCCTGGAACAGTTCGTCGAGAACGTTCATGACCGCCACGCCCGCGTCGGGCTTTTTTCCGTCCTGCGTATTCTTCGGCCACTCGTCGCCCTTCGCCCTGCAGTCGGCCAGCAGCTTCTCGCGGTCGGGCGCGTGGGCGGGATACTGGAACCAGCAGTCCGCCGGGCCGAATGCCGGGAACTCGCGCAGCGTGCCCTCGATGCGCCAGGCCGTGGCGCCCTTCCAGCGCTCCACGACCTGCAGCCGCGCGGCCCTCGCCTCGTCGCCCAGCCCCGCCCTGTCCAGCGCCGCGAACACCTCGTCCGGAGAGGCGTCCAGCGCCAGCGTGTGCGCATCCTTCGGGCAGCGGTTGTGGAGCAGCCGCCACAGGACTTCCGACTCCGCGTTGCGCTGCGCCTGCCTGCGGGCGTTGTCCGCGTCCAGCTCGATCATGTCCAGCAGCGCGTCGGGATCGCGGGCGAACACTCCGGAACCGCTTGCGCGGTCCATCGAGCGCTTGCCCGCCTGCGCCCCCTTGCTGTGGTGGTGGCAGTCGATCACCGCGCATCCGCACTCCATCGCGATCCGGTCGAAGAGGTTGCAGAACCGCGCCATGTCCGCGGCCGCGTTCTCGTCGCCTGTCAATACCTTGTAAATAGGGTCCACGATGACCGCCCGCAGGTGCATGTCGCGGCAACGCCTGATGATGATCGGCGCAAGCTTGTCCAGCGGCGTCGCCCTGCCGCGCATCTGCCACACGTAGAGGCTCTTCGCGTGCTTCGGCCTAACGCCGAGCGCCGCGTAGATCGCCTTCAGGCGGTGCGCCAGGCTCGCCTCGTCCAGCTCCATGTTAACGTAAAGCACGTTGCCCGGATTGGGGCAGGGGAACCGCCCAAGCCAGGCCGTGCCCTCGGTCAAGGCCACGGCCAGCTCCAGCAGCGCGAACGACTTGCCGGCCTTGCTCGGCCCGGTCAGGCGCATCTTGTGCCCCTCGCGCAAAACGCCTCCGATAATTTCCGGCCGAAGTTGCAGCCTGCCGTCGTCGAGCCGGTTCATCTGGTCCGCCGCGCTCTGGAATGCCGGCAGGTCGTCCGCAGTCTTCTCGAGGAAGTCGATCCAGGCCTGCCACGACGACAACCCCACGTCCTCGGCGATGATGAACTGCTTCCTGCCGTTCCGCGTCGCGCCCGGAAGCCGCGACAGCCGCGATGGGTTGCCCGTCTTGTCGGCGTTTAGTCCGCGCTCCCGGCATATTTTGTAAAGGAACTCCACCCGCTTGCGGTATTCCGCCGCATCGCTTCCGGCGTCGATGTGCACCAGGGCGTGCGCCGAGTGTCCGCCCGAGTGCACGATGAACTTGCACGGCAGGTTCAAGGCCCTTATCTGCGCGACCTGCTCGCCCACGCTCCCCTCGTCGCACTCGACCAGCGCGTAGCGGAAGTCCGTCACGTCGGCATCCGACACGCCGCGCCCCTCGGCCAGCGGGTTGAAGCGTGCCCACATGCCTGCCCTGGGTTCGTAGTCCGCCATCGCGAAACCGAGTTCCGTGCCGTGCTCGAGGTCGGAAATCAGCTGCCCCGCCTCCAGCTTGAATCCCCGGTTCGCGGGCGTCCACTTGCCGTCGCGCTCGATTGCCTCGCTCACGATGCCCACGTATTCCCCAGGTTTGAACAGCCCCCGGACCCAGCGCAGGGCCTCCTCCTCGGGCTTCCAGTCCTCGTCGTCGGGATCCTCCACGACCTCCTCGCCCTGCCATCCTGCGGCGGGCAGCAGTCGCGTTCCCGCCTCCGCGAGTGAAAGCGGCTCGTCCCATCCCAGCGGGCGGTCTGGCTCGTTGTCGCCCCGCGCGTCCAGCGTCTCGGGCAGGCGCTCCGCCGGGTGCGCCATGCCGTGCTGCACGCCCCTGACCCACTCGCGTTCGAACTCCCTGCCTCCGCCGGCGAGCTGCAGGGCGAAGACGCCCAGCGCGTCCGCGTCCGTCTGCGTCAGCCTCCCGCTTGCGACGCACCCGCCGGCCAGCCTCGATGCGTCACGGATGCAGTTGTGGCGGTTGCCCTCGTAAACGCCGTTCTTCAGCATCCCCTCGATTGTCTCGTAGTCTTTCATGGTTTCCATCCCTTAAGTGCGGACTCCACCTGTTCGGCGTAGCTGTCCGCCATTCTCTTGTTGTCAAGCCTCGTTGATTTCCAGTGTAGGTAAAGCAGGGGCGCCGCCGCCACAAGCCGTGCGACATTCTCGCTCTCGCATGCCGCGACGAACTCCCCGTGGTAGTCTCGGACGGTTTCCCCGTCCGCCTTGAATGGCCACTTAGCCATGCAGCCCCCCTTGTGGCGTGAAAGTCGCGGGGTCGATGCCGCGCGGCGTCTTCCATCCGCAAACGGCGAAACGGTCTATCATCCGCTTCGCGTCCGCGAACAGCCACTTGCCCACAGCCCGGAATCCCCGCCTCTCGAGGAAGCGAATCTGCTTCGGCGTGGTGAGGCCGCGCTCCTGGCGGTCTGTCGCCACGTCGATCAGCCGCTGCGCCTCGGCCCTCGTAGCCGGCGCGCCGAATCCCAGGCGCTCCAGCGCCTCGACTTGCTGCGCCGTCACCTCCTGCCCATCTGTCCGCCGATCCCCCGATTCATCGGGGGTGGCCGCGCCAGCGGCCATCGAGGTCAGCTCCTCGCTTCCGATGGAGTAGGCGTATTGCAGCGGATCCACAAGTTTGCCATCCCTGCGGCGCATCTCCTCGAGCTTCTTGGCGAGCGCGTCCTCGCGCTTCTTCACCGTGTCGCTCTCGGCCTTGTCCAGCAGCTCCTCCGTCAAGTCGTAGTCCTCCGGCTTCCCGGAGTTCTGCGCGGCAGCGCTTGCGCCGTCGTTGATGGTCTCGCACACCTCGCCGCTAGGCGACAGCAGCGACGCCGGACGGCACAGCTCGTGCTGGCTCGTCAGCCACAAAAAGTCCAGGATCAGCAGCTCCTCCTTCCCAGGGGCGAGTCGCGTTCCGCGACCGACCATCTGGCAGAACAGCGAGCGCACCTTCGTCGCCCGAAGGACGCACACGCAATCGACATCCGGGCAATCCCAGCCCTCCGTCAAAAGCATCGAGTTGAGGACGACCGTGCCCTTTCCCGCTGCGGCGAACCGCTGCAGCTTCTCGCGGCGGTCGGGCGACTGCCCGTTCACCTCGATTGCCGTCAGGCCAGCCGCCTCGATGTGCGGCTTCAGGTGCTCGCTCGTCGCGATCAGCGGCGTGAAAATCACCGTCTTCCTGTCCTTCGGGATGGCCTTTGCGATCTCCGGCAGGTATGGCTCCAGCGCGCGCGCCACGCCCCCCGCCTGGAAGTCGCCGTTCTGGGTGGCCACTCCGCGCATGTCGATCTTCAGCGGCACCGTCCGCGCCCGCATCTTGCAGAGCCAGCCGTCGCGCACGGCGTCCACGATGGAGTAGTCGAACGCGATCGTCTCGAACACCTCGCACAGGCCGCGCATGTCGCCCCTGTCCGGAGTCGCCGTCACGCCCAGGAGATGTGCCTCCGGGAAGTGGTCGAGAATCGTGCGGTAGGTGTTGCTAAGCGCGTGGTGGCACTCGTCGATGACTATGAAGTCGAACTCGTCGCGGCGGAACCTCGCCAGGCGCGCGGGCCTGCACATCGACTGCACCGAACCGACGGTCACCATGTAGGGCAGAATTCCGTCGATGCCGCCGCGTGTGTCCTCCTCCGCCTTCTCCAATCCCGCCTCCATGCCCGTCGCGATGCGTATCTTGTCGCGGGCCTGTTCGAGCAGTTCGCCGCGGTGCGCGAGGATAAGCACCCTCTCGCCGCGCATCACCGCCCGCTGGGCGAGGGCCGCGAAAAGCACCGTCTTTCCGGTGCCCGTCGGCAGGCAGGCCAGCGCCGAACGGAAGCCGCGCCGGAACGCGGCCTCCACGGCGTCGGCCGCCGCCCTCTGGTATGGCCGAAGCTCCATGCTACACCTCGTCGGGAAGGGCGAATCCCGCGTCCTGCGCCTCGCCATTCTCGGCGGGGGCCTCCTTCGGCGGCAGGAACCTCAGGATGTCCTGGTATTTCTTCCCCTTGTATTCGCGGGTCGAGACCTTCACGCGCACGGCCGCGCCCTTGAGTTCGTCCCAGGGCATGCGCTTCCCCTTGCCCTCGCCCTTCTTCCAAAAGCCGCAGCTGATGGCGAGCTGGTCGATCTTCCAGGCCAGTTTCTGGTTGAGGATTATCTTGGACTGCGCGAATCCGCGCCCCAGGTCGCCGCCGTCGATGTCGATGTAAAGCACCGCCATCGGGCTTGCGGCCAGTGATTCGCTCCCGGCGAACTGGCCGCGCGTCCAGTTCTTGATTACGGCGTCGTAGTCGCCGTCGGGCAATATCACGTTGTCGTTCTCGGCGCCGCCCTTCGTGTCCTCCTCCGTCAGCGTGTAGTCCCAGGAGATCCGCACGTTGTCGTCGTTGTTGTCGTTGCTCATTTGTAGGTTCCTTTCCTTGTTGTTGTCCGCTTGTTGTCATTCCGTCAGAATGGCGGAACCCAGTTTTCCTTGATTTTCTTTGCTATCGCGTCCATCCGCGCAATCAGCCACTCGGCGAATTTTGCGGGGATGTCGTCCACCGGCCACACCTCGTTGTTGCCGCACACGCCCTTGCTCCGGATATACTCGCGGATCTGCTCGTCGGAGATTCCGAAGTCGTCAAGCGCCTTGCGCAGCGCGGCGTTCCTGCCCTGCGGCGCGGGCTGCTCCTTCGGCTGCGGCCTCGCCTCTTGCTGTTGTCCGCTTGCTGTCGGCTGCGTCTTCGGTGCGGCCTTCTCCGTCCTTTGCTTCTCCACCGTCCGCTGATCCCGCGATTCATCGCGGGCGGCCGCAGGCGCGGCCGCGCCGGCGGCCGTTCCCCGTTCCCCGTTCCCCGGTCCCTGGGCTGCGCCCAGCACCGCCCGCAGCACCTTGCCCGCCTCGTCCAGCGGGAACTCGTCGGGCATCTCGATGCCGGCGCGGTGCTTGGCGTCGTAGTAGGGCGTGTGCGCCGCATGGCACATGCGCCGTCCGCCCTCCGCCTTGTTCACGACCTTGCCGAAGTCGCGCGTGCTTGGAATCACGCTCATCTTGTAGTTCACGAACAGCAGGATCTCGGGCCATTCGCGCGTCTTCGGCGCGGAACGCCTTGAAAGGTTCAGCTCCCAATGGTCGTAGCTGTCCGTCTGCTCCGGCAGTTCCACCCGCCTCTGCTGTGCGTGGCCGATAAGCACCACGTCCATGCCCGCGTCGGCCAGGTCGCCCAGACGGTCGAGGACGGTGCAGTAGCGCTCCGCCGTCTCTATCCAGCCGTCGCCGTATTTGCCGTAGCCCACGAGCGTCTGCGCCCCCTTCTCGTGCAGGTAGTCCCGCACGATCATGTCCTCGAGCTTGTCGGCCGAGTCGATGACGAGGGTGCGGTAGCCGTGGCGGTCGCGCTTCAGGGATTCGATCATCCCCAGCATCCCCTGCCACGTGTCCGGCACGTCCTCTACCCTTGCCACGTCCAATCCGAAGCTTCCCTTCTCGAAGTCCACGAAAAGCGGCTTCTCCAACTTCGAGGCGAGGGTGGTTTTCCCGATGCCCTCGACTCCGTAAATGACGGCGCGCAACCCGCGCGGCGTCTGCTTTCCACTGCTGATGTTCATTCTGGTGTTGTCCCTTTCTTGTTGTTTGTTGTTCCGTGCCGCGCCGTTCTCGGCGCGGGTTCCCTTCGCTCCGGCTCACACTTCGTCCGGAAGCACGAAATCGTCATCCCCTTGCTGCTCCTTCGGGGGTTCCTCTGTCCGCCGACCCCGCGATTCATCGCGGGCGGCCGCAGGCGCGGCCGTGCCTTCTGCGGCGGCCATGCCGTCCTCTATCACGATGCTGCACTCCCCGCCGGTGCTGACTCGCGTGCCGATGCACTGCAGGCCGCGCTCCTTCAGGAAGGCGTCGTATTCGGCCAGGGTGTCAAGGTCGAGCATCTCGAGCTTGTCGGCCAGCACGAACTTGCAGTCGGGGGCGAGCCGCGCGGCAATCGCCGTCGCCACGATCAGCTGCTTGCTGCTGCTCATGCAATCCCACGCCTTGCCGTCGAGGGTGAGTTTGCCGTCCTGGACCGAAAGGCCGGGGTAGGGGAGGTCCGCGCCCTCAAGCAGCTTCGCCTTTCTGGCGCGCAATTCCTCGATCTCCCTTGTCAGCCCCTCGTATTGCTGGCGGATGTCCTCCGCGTCGGCAAGCACCTCGCGGCGCCGCTGGTTCTCGCGCACCTTGGCGTTCGTCTCCTCGATGGCGGCGATGCTCGCTTCGACCTCGGCCGTGGACTCGTCCTTCAGCTCGGCCACCGTCTTCTCGCCCACGAACACCTTGCGCGTCAGGGACTCCTCCTGGGCCTTCAGGCGCGCCGTCTCGGCCGCGAGCTCGAACAGGCGCTTCCCCACCGCGTCCAGCTCGCGCTTGTTGGCGGCCAGCTCGTCGCGCAGCCGCTGGTGCGCGCCGTTCTCGGCGAGGATGGTCTGCTGCCGCCTGATCAGCTCGGCGGCGCTCACCTCCTCCTCCGGCGCGCCCTCGTGCCAGGGCAGCTCCGCCGCCGCCTTCTCCTTCTGGTCGGCCATTCGGCCTGTCGCCGTGCGGAGGTCGTATTTCGCCTTCTCCTCCTTCTCCAGGCGCTCCAGCTCGTCGCCCACGCCGAGGATCTTGAGCAGGATGTCGGCCTTCCCCTTGTCGTTCGCGTTCAAAAACGAGGGCAGGTCTATGCTCATGCGGCCCACGACCGCGTCAAGCAGCTTCTGGCCGCCCCTGCGCCCGGTCGAGTCCGTCACCGTCAGCGCGGCGTTCTTGCCCTTGCGCTCGATGATGAGGCCGTCGTCCGTCTCCACGCGGATGCGGCTCTCCGCCGCGGCGCCCTCGCGCCGGTAGTTCGTCGGCGCGAGCCTCTCGCCGCCCAGGGCGTAGGCGATTGCGTCCAAAACGCTCGTCTTGCCCTGCCCGTTCCGGCCGCCCACTACGGTCAGCCCCTCCGGCGACGGCTCAAGCGCCACCGCCTTCACTCGCTTTACGTTCTGCACTTCAAGTGCCGTGATCTTCATTTGGTGTGTCCCTTTCTTGGTTCTTGTTTGTTGCGCCCGTCGTGCCAACGGCGGGTCTTCGTTGCGCCCGTCGTGCCAACGGCGGGTCTTCGTTGCGCCCGTCGTGCCAACGGCGGGTCTTCGTTGCGCCTGCCGTGCCAACGGCAGGTCTTCGTTGCTACGCGGCACCCGCCGCGGCATTCTGCCTGCGCCTGGCCTTGCGCTCCGCCCTGCGGCGTATGCGCTCCTCGCCGGGAGACTCCTCGTTCTCCTCGATCAGGCGCTCCACGTCCTCGACGCGGAAATAGACCCCGCCCCCCTGCGCCTTCACTGGCTTGGAGCGGCGCACCTTGCCCTCCTCCCATGCGGCGTTGAGGAAGTTTATGTCCATTCCCGGATACAGGCCCTTGAAGTAAGAGGCCCTCGCCCACACGGGCTTTGGTTCGTTCGGCTTGTTCATGTTTTGTTTCCTCCTAAGGTTGGTGAGAAATGCCCGTCTTTCCGGGCCGCCAGGCTTTCGCCGTCGCAGGTTGTCTGTCATGCCCCGACGCGCATCCGCATGCGCTCGTTCCTGCGGCGCATCCACTCGGCGTCCTCCTCCGGAATGGCGTCCTCGCCGCCGTCGGCCATTTCGCCCTCGATGCGCATCTCGCGCAACGACGGGAAAAGCCACTCCACGATCCTTGCCAGTATGTTCATTGTCTTGTCGCTCCTGAAGTCAAAGTGAAAGTTTGAAAGGGTTTTCGGGAAGGAACTCGAACCGTTCCGGATCCGCCCTGCGGCTAAGCTCTATGCGCCACCGCGCGTCGCTGCACCATTCCGGTTTTTTCTTCGCCGCCATTATGGCCTCCGTGTAGTTCCTGATGTGGTAGGCCTCGATGCCGGTGACGCTCGCGGAGTCTTCCGCGCGGCGCTTGGCCGCAGCCGTGCTCTCGTGGCGCGCCGACTCCCTTGCGGGGTTGAGGGGCTTGCGGCATTCGGGGCATAGGTGGTTTCCCGGGCCCCTGTGCATCGGCTCCTGGAATTGCGTGCCGCATTTCCTGCAAGTCAGCGTCTTGACGGAAGGGCATCCGCCGGGCCTGTGGCAGTAGCGGTAGCGGGACTTGCAGCGCCTCGAGCAGAACACGCCCTTGGCCGTCTTGGGCTCGAACTCCGCGCCGCAGCATTTGCATTTCCTCGTCATTGCGCACCTGTGCTGGTGAAGTCAAATGTCAGCTGCCCTGGCATGTCCTTCGGCTGGGCTGCTCCTCCGCCCCGGTTTTTTTTTCTGCCTTGCGCGCCTTGTCCAGCTTCGCCAGCTCCTTGTAGCCGGCGGCGAGCAGGATGCGGTTTTTGGCGAGTCGGCGCAGGTAGTCCTCGCGCGGTTCGCCGGGGATGTAGTCCATGTAGAGCCATGTGAGCATTGCCCATGTGACCTTGAGCGCAAGGCCCTCCGCCTCGTGCGCCTTGACGGCCTCGTCGCCGTCCTTGAATCGTTCCCAGTTCTTCATAGGTGTTGTCCCTTTCTTGTTGGAGTTAGGTGCGGTCTGTCCCGCCGCCAAGCGTCTTTCCGCTTTGCCATCCTACGCGGCCCCTCGCTGGGTGTGCGTTTGCAAGTAGTTGCGCCTTTGGGGCCGGATGGCGCTCGTCCGTTCCTAAGTCTTGCTTTCCCCTCCCCGGTTTCGTCAGAGGTCGCGGGCCGGGTTCCCCGCCAAGCGCAGTTAGCCGGTTTCTGCAGTCCCTGCGCGGACCGCCCGCTTGCGCCGTTCCCCGGAACCCCAGTTTTATCCCGCTTGCGCGGCACGGCTTGCGCCGTGGTGGAGTTTATGCCTGAGTGTCCGGAGGTTGGCTTAACCGGCGTCGCGGTCGCCGTGCGCGGCGGAGTCTTTTCGCCGAGGATGAGGGGCGGCCGCCCCGTCAAGCCGACCGGGGCCGTCGCCCCGTCGCCGCGCAGAAGATGTCTTGTTGTCGCGGTGGCCGTCATGCCGCTATCCCCCGCAACGGAAAGCCATGCAGGAACCAGCCGGGCGTGTAGCGCGGCTCGTCGAACTGCTCCTTGCTTATCGCGTCCATGTGGCGCACGACGCCGGCGTAGCCCAGGAGTGACAGCTGGACGTAGCACATGTCGCACGCCCTGCCGTCGATGTCGCCCGCGACGACGCAGATGTCGCCCTGCCGCCAGCCGTCCTCCATGAAGGCGTTCGCGCCCTCTATCACCAGGACGCCCGCGCCGCAACACGGGTCGTGCAACCGGGCAACGCCGCCGTCCGGCTTGCCCGCAAGCATCCGGCCCATCATGTGGGAGATGTGCGTCGGCGTCAGGAACTGCCCGTTGCCCCTGTTGGTCGCCTCGAAGCACCGCTCCAGGCAGTGCCCCAGGAACTCCGTGCGGTCCTCCTCCAGCGCCTCGGCGAGGAGGCGGAACGCGGCGGCGATGTGGCCGATTTCGTCCGCGTTGTATTTTCCCGCCGTCCGTTGGTAGTCCTCCTCGACCTTCTCGCGGTCCGGCGCAAAAGGCGCCCAGATGGCGCACGCCATCATGTGGCAGGCGTCGACGAAGACGTCCGCCGCGCGGTGCCGTCCCGCCGCGGCCTCAATCTCGCGGACGAACGGCCTGTGCCTCTCTGAACCATTGTTTTTCATTCCGCGCCCTCCTCCTCCCTCGGCGGGCGGTTGTAGGCGTCCTCAAGCCGGGAGGCGAAGCCGTCAAGCATCAGCGCGACGGCGCAGGAGCCCATGCGCCGGCCCTTCCAGCACTTCAGCTCCATGCGCCGCATGTCGGCGGCGACGCTCCGCGCAACGTCGGCGACAGCGCTTTCTTCGGATGTGGGCTTGCTCATTCCGCGCCCTCCTCTTCCGCCGTTGCCTCCTGGGTGCCCGGCGCCACCTGCGGCGCGTCGGTGGTGTTGCAGCGCTGCTCCTGCAGCGCGTCGAACCTTCGCTCGATGCGGTCGAGCCTTGCGCCGACGCGCTTCTCAAGGCGCGCCAGCGCCAGGGAGATAAGGATCATCAGGCAGAGCATGTCAATCGTCTTCATTATTATTCTCCTTGCTGGTTAGTCGGGCGCCTGCGCGCCGCGCTTTGCTATAATGGCTTGCCATGGACAGTTTGACCTACAAAATCCTTGCCGACCTCGACAAGAGGCCTCGCCGCCTCTTCGGCACCTTCCTCCGCGACAGCGACGCCGTGGAGGCTCTCTACCCCGACGAGCGGGGCCTGTACGACGCGGGCCTTCTCCATATCTGCCGCGACCGCCCCGGCGGTGATCTCTTCCTCTTCGTCTCCGTCCTCGGCAGGAAGGAGCTGGAGAGGCGCAGGCACATTGTCCGCCGATGGTTCCTGAAGCGCCTCGACACGATCCTCACGGCCGCCGTCACGGCGGTTGCCGTCTCCGTCGCGACGGCCTGGGTCACGGCGCATTTCGCCGCGGCAAAGGAAATGGCTCGCCGGACCGGCGACGCAGAGTGCCGTGACGGCCGAAACGCCGATGACGGCCAGCCGCTCGCCGAGGCCCATTATGCGAATGCCGTTCCAATCGCCGCCGTGCAGCAGCAGCGCGCCGAGTGACTTCCGTCCCGTCCCGGCTTTGTCCTTGTTCATCATCGTTCCTCCTGGTTGTTCCCGCTATGCTTCGATCTCCGCGAGCGTCTCGTCGATGTATTCCTTGAAGCGGCGCATGGCCTCGATTCGGACTTCCCGGCACGTGCATTCGCAGCCACGGTACCAGACGCACTCGTCGCCCTCCTGCGGCGGGTCCACGTAGCCGCGGAAGAACGGGCATTTCGTCGGCCACTTCGAGGGGAAGACGGAGCAGTTCGCACTGATCCCAACCTCGCGGTTGCGGAAACCGTTCCCGTCCGCCTCGGCGTCGATGTCGATGTATATGTACGGCAGAGTCTTCTGCTTCTGCTTCATCATTGTTCCTCCTAGATTCCAAGTTTCCTTTTTCCGTTTGCCGGCCCTGCGGGGTGTGAACCACCCTTGGGCAAAAAAACAAAGATCGAAGACGCCTATGAGGTGTGAACCACCTCTCGCCAAATTAAAAACATCGCGACCTCCTCAATGGAAGCCTCCATTTTGTCGGCGAGCGCTTGAAGCGCTTCCAAGTCAAAAGAGGCAAGCCGAACATCGAGTTCCTTTTTCATTTTTCCCCCCGTATCTTTGCCCAGTTCTCGGCAATCAGCCGCTTGATTTCGGCCTTGTCTGCATCTGTGAGTTCAACATCCATCAGCGCGTCGCCGAGGATGTGCCTTGCCCGCGTTGCTGGCGGCTCCGCATGTTGTGCGGCATCTTTCACCAGCTGCTGGAACATTGGCATCGGTATTCGCAGTTTTAGCTGCTTGATGGCTCCATTTTCTTGGTTGCTCATGGTTTCCTCCTTGAAAAATTATGCATCCATTATAGCAGGTGTGAACCACCTTTGTCAAGAAAATTTTTTTATGATTTTGAAAAATTTTTAAGAAAAGTCTGGAAAACTCGTCGGGGAAGTGGTAGAATGGTTGGCATGGAAATGGAGAAGGGCAATGGCTGCTTTGACGCTTGACATAGATGACAGGCTGGCCGCTGACGCGGCCGCCGTGTTCGGCGCCTCCGGGCTCGGGCTCCCCGAGGCCGTCACGCTGTTTTTCCGCCGGGCCGCCGAGGAGCGCAGGGTGCCGCTTGCGGATCCCGATCCGTTCTACTCAAAGGAGAACATGGCCTG
>JAEEGH010003566.1_pt1 | contig 40814 bp, 31 predicted proteins | sample 9134181 | NCBI WGS metagenome assembly JAEEGH01 (sample SAMN16246544, study PRJNA631951) | gut metagenome | biome: gut microbiome; feature: rumen; material: DP-attached | host: Bos | place: Iran: Karaj | collected 2018-10 | reverse complement strand
CCGAAAGGAGTGCCAGGCACAAAAGTATCTTCACGGCATATCGCATAAGTATATACTACTTGTTTGTCTTGATTCTCATAAGGTAGCCGTAGCCGTTGCCTGCCTCTTCGTCAATAGAGGAGTTGGGGATATTGGAAAGTTCTTCCCATTTGCCGCCACCGTCGGTATAGAAACGGACACTAGTCTGGAATTCGTCGCCCATAGGCATGGGAATCGTGCTGGCATTGGCAAATTGGTTAAACAGAGCGCGATCTACTTGAATCTCATACTCATTGCCCGAACCTAACCCGGTAACCAACCCGACGCCCGCGTCGGCAAGTTTTACCCAACTGCCTATACGTTGGTTGAACTCTCCTTCAACATAAGGAGCAAATTGGCCGGCGGAAGCCAGTGAACCTTCGATAATCAAGTCATAGTGTTCCAGGAAATAGCTCGTATAGCCGGACTCAAACTCTCCGTCAGTGTTGAAATTAAGACGGATGGGGAGAGTCTCATTAGCATTGGATAGAAGTTCTTCAAGAGACTCTGCATCGTATTTGATGTAGTAGAATACAAAGTCTGCATCTGCGTAGCAGCGGACTTCTTTCACTGCATCCCAGGGAGCGTCGGGATCGCTCACACTCTTGGTGAAGGTGCCGGTTTCCAGCGCACCCCAGTCTGCGAAGTCACCGTCTATTTTGATGGCACTTCCGGAAGGTGTCGGAGGAACGACTTCCTTGGCTGTTACGGTTACATTGATGGTCTTTTCTGCGGCGGAGAATCCTTCTACAGCAGCAACCTTAAGGGTAACGGTGGTGGTGCCGGCCTTTATTCCGGTAACATCGCCGGTAGCTGATACAACCGCGATGGATGCATCGGCAGAAGCGTAGGTAATGGATGCTGTGGAATTGGTGCTGGCAGAGATTTTTGCAGTTGCGCCTTCTTCTACAGTAACGTCATTAGCGGTGATGGTTGCGGCAACGGGTTCCTTCTTGCAGGAAACGAGACCCATCATAGCGATAATTGACAGGAATGCTAATACTTTTTTCATTGTACTGATGATATTGATGGTTATTGGATTTCAAACAATTTGTTCCAGCCTGTCGCCGCATCAAAGACATTCTCGTTGGCGAGGGCTATGCTGTATTCCGGCCGGCCGGCAAGCATCGGGTCTTCAAGGGCGAGGTATATGCTGCCCTTTGCCGACGGCAGAATGAAGTCGGTTTCAACAGAGTGATGGCCCCTCTGCCAAGCGCGGGGGTCCGAACCGAGGGGGAACCGGGCTGTGTCGCCGTTGTCTGAGACAAAGATTATCTCGGCATTTCTGGGATTCATCGGGGCCGCGAAGCCTGCGTTTTCCAGATTGATTAAAAGGTGTGCGGGTTTACCCGCCTCGAATACACTGGACAGGGTTGCATCTTTAAGAACCAGACGGTATCCAAGACGGTTGGTGATTTCGTCCATACACCCCGATTTTTTCCATCGGTCCAGCACGGAGCCGTTGTAACCGCTGTTGAGGTAGGTCCAGTGGTAGTCTTCCATATCCTTTAGACTGGCGGCGCAGGTGCAGTATTGACTCACACCGCAGGTCTCGCCGCCCATAATCATATAGCGGGTTTCTACCTTCCAGAATTCACGGTCGTCATCTTCGTTGTCGAAGGTGCCATAGTCGTCTGCCGATGCTCCGAAACAGTCGTTGTGCCCGCAAAGGCGGGACAGGGCACTTCCGTTGTGAGCTGTTTGGGCCGACAGGGTGTCCTTTAGTGAGAGATTGTACATCCGCATCTTGAACTGGGGGGTGCGAAGGGCAATCTGACGGCTTGCGGGCAGCGCGTCCAGCAGCGCCTCGGTCAGGCGACGTCGAGGCTCATAATCCTTGTTGGAAGAGGGCTGGAAGTTGAAGTTGTCGGTGTAATACCACTCGCCCCAGACGCCCACGAAGCCGGCCTGGAGCACGAATATTACGTCTGCGTTTTTCTGTAAGATGGGTTTCAGCTGCTCTACGTGGCGCAGAACCACATCTACAGCAGGATCCCAGGGCTTGTTGCCTTCGGAGTTCTGATATGCAAAGCGAAGAACGCATTTTATGCCGGCTTCCCGCAGGGCGTCCATAGATTTCTGGACCATATCCAGATAGGCCTGCGAAATGTCCCCTTTCATAAAACTGTTAAGGTAGAAGCCGATGTACATAAGGGTGATCCCTTCTTCGCGGAGGGCCCTGGCTTTGCTGGCGGAGATGGCAGCAGAAGCCTTGAATATATCCACCGCGCCGCCGTAGAATCCCCTTTCGGGGTTTACCACGGGTTTGGTGGCCTCATTAAACACGTTAGTGATGGAAGCAGTCACCTCAGGCTGCTCAGGCTGCTCCGGCTGTTCCGGTTGCTCAGGCTGTTCCTGCTCTTGACCGTCCGGACCGTTATCCGGCCCGGTAGCGTCGCCGCAAGCGGCCCAGAGCATTGCAGATAAAACAAACGCAAGGAAACGGAGCGCTTTCATATGCAGAAGCTAAAGGCTAAATGTGTAAACTGTATTGAAGCCTGTCTCTTCCTGCCAGGTGTTTTCGTTAGCCAGGCGGATAGAGAACAACGGGTTGTTATGCAGCGTCTCGCAAGGGTCGGGGAGATTCATTGACAGGGTGTATTCTCCCGACAGCCCAGAAGGCAGTGTTATTGTCTGGTCAATTTCGATTGTCTCGTCCGGCATCCAGAAGCGGGGGTCGGAGTCAATCGTGTATGTCTTTATGATGCCGCCATCCTGTGATGTGAGGACAAATTCGGCATCACGCGGATTCATTGCAGAAGCGAATCCGTCGTTGTGTATCTTAAGTACGATACGGAACGGCTCACCGGCCTTGGGCTCTTTGGTGAACTGTCCCTCTTGAAGAACGAACCGGTATCCCAGGCGTTTCTGGATCTCCTCCATACAGCCTTCGTCTCTCCAACGGCTGAGTACGCTCTGATGGTAACCGCTGTTAAGATATGTGAAGTGCTGGGCTGCCAGGTCCTTGATGGCACCTCTGTACTTTTCGGTGCCGTTGCAATGGCAATATTGAGTCAGTTCGCATGACTCTCCTCCCATGATGGTATATTTGGTTTCGGCCTCCCAGTACTGACGGTCCTTTGTGCCGACAAAGGTTCCCACGTCGTTGGCGCTGGAAAGGTAGCAGTCGTTGTGGCCGCCAAGGCGCGCCTTGGCTGAGTGCTGGTGGGCCTCTGCCCTGGTAAGGGTGTCTTCCAGAGCGTAGTCAAACATCCTCATTTTGTAAGAAGGGGTCCGCAACTCAATCTGACGGTCGGCCGGGACTGCCTCAAGAAGGGCGTTTATAAGGTCCCTGCGGGCAGAGAGGGCCCCGAAGTGATCGGTATAATACCACTCGCCCCAACTGCCGATAAAGCCGGCCTGGACCACCATGATGACGTCGTAATACTCCTGGATGAGTGGTCTCAGTTGAGCCACGTGTCTGGAGACCTGTTCGACAGATGCATCCCAAGGCTTGTCGCTGGCATCAAAACCATTGGAATAGGCAAAACGGAGGATGCATTTCATTCCACCGTTGCGCAGCGACTGGAATTTCTTACGGATTGTTTCCAGATAGTCCTCGGCAATATCTGTCTCTACATAATTCGTGAGATAGAATTCCAGCAGAAAAAGAGAGCGGCCTTGTTTCCGGATAGCATTTATGCTGGCCTCGCTTATTATCGTACCATTTGCCGAGTGAGTTTCAATGGTGCTGTAAAAACCTCTTTCCGGATTGGGAAAATTTTCTTCGGATGCCGTGTATGTTACCGTTTCCAGCCCGTTATCGGGTGTTGGTCCGGGTTCGGGATTGCATGAAGCCGCCATAATTGACGGTATCGCAGCAAGGAGAAGGATTCTGCTGATTCTTTTCACGGTGTTGTTTTTTTTAAAACCATAGGCAGTTCCGTAATGGAATCTGCCTATGGTTAAATGAACAATAAAGATTATTTCTGAGTAGTAACCTGCAGGGAGTTTACAACGCCGGAAGCATTTTCCTCGCTGGGTGCTGCGTTGGGGATAACACCAACTGACTCCCAGTTCTGCTGGATATCGAAACCGATGGAGAATACGTCAGCAACGGGGAAACCAACGTCCTTGAGCATAGAGCGGTCGAGCTTGAACTCGTATTTGCCCTCTACGCCGGCACCTTCGCCAAGACCGGAACCGTCTTCAATAAGGTTGACGCCGCTCCAGCCCCAACCATTGGTGTTGGGTTCAGCAACCCAATCCTGTACCAGAGGGTCGTAGCTTTGAAGAATGCCCTCTGCACCGTCATAAATCCAGCCTTCGAGAAGGACTTCGGAGCATGCATCAAGGAATTCGTCGCCATAACCACCGGTCGAAGTCTTGCCATCGGTGTTGATGTAGCAGTGGAACGGAGTTGCATCTGCGGTACCGTCAACATATTCGGGATCCCACTCAAAGTATACGTAGATAAAGTTGGGGTCTGCATATACCTTGCATTGAGTAAGTGCGGGGTGAGTAGCCTCTGGGTCGCCATAGCTCTTTGAGAATGAGCCTGCGGGCAGTGCTGCCCAGTCTTCGAACTTACCGTCGATTTCGATGGCGCCGCCCTGGGGTTCGGGTTCAACAGCCTTTGCAGTTACAGTTACCTTGATGCTCTTTTCAGCAGCGGTGAAACCTTTGACAGCTGCAACTTTGAGGGTAACGGTAGTGTTGCCGGCCTTTACACCGGTAACTTCACCTGTTGCAGAAACGGTAGCGACAGCTGCGTCTGCAGAAGCGTAAGTTATAGCTGCGGTAGAGTTGGTTCTGGCATTGATCTTTACGGATGCGCCTTCTTCCACAGTTACATCACTGGCAGTAATGGTGGCAACTTCGTCCTTTTTGCAGGAAACGAGGCTGACCATTGCGAATACTGCCAATACAGTCAGAATTTTTTTCATAATGATTTGATTTGATAATTGGTTAATAATTGGGTGTATAATAGTTTAAAAAATATCGGGGATTATCGTGGATTCTGTTCTATTCCGGCGGAATTGATTTCATCCTGAGAGATGAGCATCGCAATCCTCAGGTCATCGGGCTGGATAATCTCCCAGGTGTGATAACCGATATAGCGGCGGTCCATGGCGAGCTTGTTGCGGAATACATCGAAATAGCGGTGACCTTCGAAGCAGAGCTCCATACGGCGCTCGTCCAGCACGACGTCCAGCACGCTGTTATAGCCGAATGCGGAGTAGTTGTCCATTGCGGGAATGCCTGCGCGGCTGCGGATAGTATTGACGTCAGCCAACGCCTTGTCCGACTGCCCCAGATGTGCATAGGCCTCTGCACGGTTCAGTACTACTTCGCCCCAGCGGAGGAATACGGGAGAGGTCATCATAGGATTACCACCCTGTCCGCAGAACTTGGTGTTATAGTAGCGCATATAGAAACCGCCGTTGTCTACACGGCCGATGGCTGCCTTGTAACGGGCATCGGCATCGGACTGTCTCTCGGCGTATCTTTCGCCGGTATCGGGGTCGGTCTTCTTGCCGGGAGTTGCGTGAGTGGGGCCGGGACGTACCCAGACGCGCTTCACGCCGTCAATCTCTTTGCCGGGGAAGTTGGGATCGGACTTCTCTACATAATAGATGGTGTCGCGACCGTTGTGCAGGATTTCACGCTTGGCAACGTGATTGTAAATTTCGAAGGTGGGAACCTTCTTGCCGCTGTGAGGCGGATACTCTTCCTCTCCGTTTTGCGGGCCCTGAGACTGGAAATGTACGCTTCCGTCAGGGTTGGCAACCGCAGCGATGGCAACTGCACCGGTGCAGTAGTCACCTGCGCCGCCGGGAACGGGGTAAACCACGGACAGAGTGCCTTTCATGGCCGCCTGCATCTCGTCGTAATTCTTCTGAGGCTTATACTCTTCATCTTCTTCCATCTCCTTGGCAGGCCTGGGGTCGATCATTCGGAAGTATGCCTTGAAACGCTTGTCCTCGGGATAGCGACGGAACAGATCGATCAGGTCTTCACGCCAGTAGTGCTCTCCCCAGCCGATGGTACCTTTTTCCAACTGGGCTTTGATGTACATGGAGGCGATGGAAGCCTCGCCGTGATCTACAGCCCATTCGTGGGTGTCCTTAAGATGGACGCACCAAATGGTTTCGGGATGATCGAAGGTGTGGGTGGGATAGTCGGCATAGTCATAGCCTGCGAGAGCTGAAGGATTGGTTTTCAGCAATTCGTTGCATTCGTTGATGCAAAGCTGGTCTTCACCCATAAAGAGATATACGCGGGCCAAAAGGGCTGCGGCTGCGTGCCATGATGCATAGCCTTTGTCGTTGCCCCTTATGAGCGTGCCTTCCTTGTCCTTAGCCATGCATTCCTTGGCTGTCTTGAGGTCCTTTACAATCTGGTCATAGACTTGGAATACAGTCGCACGGGATGTGCTGTACTTATCCGAATCTTCAAGACGAAGAGGAACACCCATGTGAGAAGCGTCCGGAGTGTAATTGTACGGCATGGCAAAAAGTGTAACCATCTGAAAATGGCAAAAGGCGCGGAAGAAGTAGTTCTCACCCATAAGGTGGGTATTCATATCAGACGCCTCTGCATTCTTGAGGATGTTGATGTCTCCGTTTGCCGTATCGATAATCTTGTATGCCATCCACCAGGTATAGTAGATGTTCTTTGCAGTGTTGTCGTCGGTGTAGCGGTAGGGGTTGATGAACGGGTCTTCGGTAATACCGGACACCGTAACGTTGTCCCCGCGGAGCTCATTGATTTGGAAAATGTGGCGGACATAGTAGTTTCCGCTTTCGCCGCCGTCCTGTCCTTTATAGGCAATTCTGTCCTGGAATAGAGTGTAGATACCGTTTGTCGTATAGAGAGATGCCTTTGGACTATTGGAGAGATCCTCTGCGGTCAGTGCGTCGGAACGGTAAAGATCCATTTCGCAGGATACCAGTGCCAATGCGGCAAGTGCAAGTAAAAATATCTTTTTCATAGTGCAGTCTCTGTTAGAAAGTGATGTCAATACCGAACACCGCCGTCATGGGGATGGGATAGTTCTGGGTGTACATGCCGGCGTGGTGGTAGGTGTCGCCATCCAGGCGAACCTCCGGATCCATGCCGGAGAAACGGGTGAGAGTCAGGAGATTGTCTGCCGATAGATATACGCGGGCGTCGGCCATTTTGATCTTCTGGAGGAAGCTCTGAGGGAGGTTATACCCCAGAGTGACATTTCTCAGACGGAAGAAACTGCCGTCTTCGAGGAAGCGGGATGATGTGTTCTGGGAACCATCCTTGCGGCCGCTGATGGGCTTGGGATGGGTTGCATTGTCACCGGGGTTCTGCCAGCGGCTCCAGCCCAGACCATTGTCTATGGACATCAGGTTCATTCCGGTAAAGGCACCGTCGTGGTCCATGCTTTCACGGGTCTTGTTGTAAATCTTGTTGCCTACCACAAAGTTGCCGTTTGCACTCAAGGTGAAGCCTTTCCAGCGCAGACCGGTGTTGAGACCGCCGCTGAACCAGGGAGAAGCGGAACCTACGATGGTGCTTTTAGCGGTTTCCCATTTGCCTACGTAGTCATCGTCGGGGTTGCCGGTGATGATGGGTTTGCCGTTCTCGTCAAAATTCTTGTACCAGCGGGAAGTACCGTCTTCGGGATTTACACCCGCCCACATGGGCATATACCAGGAGTAAACATCGTGATTCTCGCTGATGAGCTGGTTGACATCACCGCGCTTCATTACGATATCCTGATGATCGGGAAGATCCAAAACGGTGTTCTTGTTGAAGCCCATGTTGAAGCCAACTGTCCATACAAAATTCTTGTTGCTGATGATTGCACCGTCAACTGCCAGCTCGACACCCATATTGCGAACCTTGCCGACATTGTCCATAACGGCATAGAAACCTGTGGACGGGGGCATGGGGGACTGGAGCAGGAGCTTGCTGTTGATTGTGTGGTAGAGGTCCAGTGTTACGTTCCAGTTGTTCCTGAAGGTTGCATCAACACCGACGCTGGCCATGTAGGCCTCCTCCCAACTGAGGTAGGGGTTGCCCATGCGGTCAAGGGTGTATGCACCGTCACCGCTTTCGCTGGGTGAGTAGGTCTCCTGATACTGGAAGTTGGGGATATTGTCGTTACCGGTCTTACCATAACCTGCACGGAGTTTCAGGAAGGAAATGGTAGGATTGTTCTCCAGGAAACTTTCGCGGGAAATAATCCAGGCCGCGGAAGCGCCGGGGAAGAATCCGCCACGGTTCTCAGGTCCGAACTTGGAGCTTTCGTCGTAACGGACGGAAGCGGTAAAAATGTATTTACTCAAGTAAGAATACTGGGCTTGAGCAAGTACGGCCCATGCACGGGTCATGTAGTCGTAGCCTTCCGGATTATTGGGAACGTCGACGTTGTTGAGGGCGCGCTTGCCCTGCATAATGCTTGTTCCGGATGCACCCAGATAACGGGAATAGCCTTCGCCGTATTCCCAACCTACGGTACCGTTGAGGTCGTGGCTTCCGAAAGTTTTATGGAGTTTAGCCAAATTGGTGGTACCCCAGCCGTTGCCTTCGGAATTGGTGTTTGACAGGCTGCCGCCGATGTTGGCTCCTTCCAGAGTTCGGGGATCCACATATTCCTCCCAGAAGGAGTTGGAAGAGTCGTAGCGGTTCATGGAAACGAGGGTCAGCCAGTCGGTGGCATTCCATACCAGCTGGAAGTCTCCGGTGAGGTTTTCGCCCCAGCCCTTGCCGTAGTTGTACTGCTCCTCGTAGAGGATGTTGGCAGGGTTCTGGGTCCACCAGATGTCACCGTTGTCGGGACGGATGCTGCCGCCGTTGAATACATAATTGTTGGTGTAAACACCGTCGACCATCTCATAGGGGATATCCCAGGGCATGGTATAGTAAGACTGCTCTACCAGACGATAGGACTGCTCCGTGCGGTCATGGGACTTGGCATAGCTCAGTCGCATTGTCATAGTCAGTCGGTCGGTGAGGGGAGCCGACAGGTTCATACGGGCGGAGGTCTTGCGGAAATAGGTGTTTATCGCAGTACCGAGTTCGTTGTAGTGGTCGGCACTTACAAAGTAATTAACCTTGCCGGCCTTGCCAGAAACGGATGCGTAGTAGTCCTGCACGACGCCTGTCTTGAAGCAGTTGCCCAGCCAGTCGAAGTCCTGAGTGAGCAGGGACTCGGGATAACTGCCTGCAAACTTTGATGCATCTAGCATTGAGCGGGTGAATTCGTAGAGTTGTGAGGAATTCATGGGGTGGAAACGACCGTAGAGGGCACGTTTTACACCGCCGCTGGCCTTGAACTCTATGGAGGTCTTGTCCTGCTGGCCGCTCTTGGTGGTGACCACTATGACACCGCCGGAAGCGGCGGCACCGTAGAGAGCGGTGGCCGATGCGTCCTTGAGGACGGTGATGGTCTCGATATCATTAGGGTTGAAGCTGCCGCCGGCAATACCGTCGACAACGTACAGAGGGCCTGCGCCTGCAGTGATGGAACCGGTACCGCGGATGCGGATGTCGGCGTTTTCACCGGGACGGCCGGAACCGTTCATTGCCACCACGCCGGCAACCTTACCCTGCAGCATATTGCCGACATCGGGAGTGGATACGTCGCGGAGCTTTTCTCCACTCATGGAAACCACGGCACTGGAGAGCTCGGCCTTTTTCTGTGAAGTGTAACCCAGCACGACCACTTCGTCCAGAAGCAGGTTGTCGGGTTGCAGATTGATGTCGATATTGGCACGGTCGCCAACCTCCTGCGTAACGGACTTGTATCCGATGCTGGAGAAGGTCAGGATTGCGGTAGCAGGGGCTGAGATGACATAGTTTCCGTCATAGTCGGTAACTGTTCCGCCACCTGTAGAAGATACTACTCCGGCGCCTATTACAGGCTCGCCGGAAGATGCGTCAAGCACCTTTCCGCTGACCTGATGCGTCTGAGCGAACATCTGTGACGAAATTGCCAGCAGTGCCAGCGCTATCGTCAGAATACGGATGGATTTTAGTTTCATCTGATTACTATATATAAATGAATAATTTCTGAAAATCTAACTGATTTTATAACAGGTCGTTGAGTCCGATCAGGTTGAAGGCCCTGAAGTATTTGTCCATGTCGCGCTCTATGCGTGAGAGGACCACGCCTTCGGCGTCGATGCCGCAGCGGCCAAGATTATCGTAGAGGAAACCGCGGGCTGCCAGGGTGCGGGGCTGCTGCCAGATGTAGCGGCAGCAGGTGGCCACGATCCAGTCCTGACGGTCGGGGGTGAGTTCGCAGAGGTCTTTGCCAAGTTCATCTTCGTGCAGCCATTTCTCCCAGCGGTGGGAGTCGTGAACCTCTGCCAGAAGGGTGTCGCGCATATTGGAAAGCACGGCTACCTTTCCCTCCTTCTCGAGTCGTTTCTCCACCTCTTCCAGTTCGCACAGTGCGCGGTACTCGCCCATTGTGAACTCAGGGCCTACGTTTGCGGCGCCCATGCCGCAGATAGGGTACTCCTCGGGGTTGGCTACATCATCGGTGTAGTGACCTTTGATGTAGCTTCCCAGAGGACGGACTTTTGCCGTCAGCCGTTTGGCCACTTCACCATCGAAGATGGTAGTGTCCAAGTCGGTACCAACCTTTCCGACTATGAAACACGGCCAGACGTCGGCAAGTCCTTTACCAACCAACCCTGATTTCAAATCTTTTATGAAAGTATCGAAAGTTGTTTCGTCTGCAAGTCCGCCGTGGACCTCTTCCGTGCCTACTTCGTAGGATATGGGGGCGATGCCCTTCTCCTTGCGGAAACGCTCCACGTGGTCTATGAGTTCCACCGTGCGGGCTGCCACCAGATGGATGTCAATGATTTCTCCCTTTGGGACGTTGATATCTACGGTGGGGTCCACGTGAATCAGGTCATATCCTGCCAGGACAGCCGCCTCAAAGGACTTCTTGACGCCGTTCATGGCGTCTTCGGTGCTCCATTTCTCTGTGCGCTGCTTGTCCTTGAGCCAGGGACCGCCGTGGTCGATGGCAATGATTACGGGACCGGTAAAGTTGATCCTTTCGGTCTCGAAACGCACCAGACGGGTGAACGCCTCCTGCGTCATCCCGGTGTAGCCGCCGTCACAGTCTACCTGGTTGAGGGTGGCTGCAAAATAGATGGGGGCGTTGTTGCGCTTTGCAGCCTGCAGGCTGGCGCGGATCACGGTGGGGGAATTGGGGCAGGCCGCGAATATTGTGCGGGGGATGCCCGTCTCCTTTTGGAGCTGGTCTATTCTCTGAAGCAGTTTTTCTGTCTTGCGCATATACCTATATTTAAATATATAAAGTTACACCCTCTACCACGCGGGAGATATTGCCCGATACGGAAGGGGAGTCGGGATTCAGACCCGAATTGATCGATTTGAACATACCCAGCATCTGGGCGACGAATACATAGGCTACGCAGCCGTAGCAGGCGGGAACGTCGGAACTGAAACCGAGCTCCACGCAGAGGTCGGCTTTAACGCCGGGGTTCTTGGTGCAAACCACCACGCTGGCCTTGACGTTGTTGTTGGCCTGGATTTGTTTGATCAGGTCCAACTCGTAACGGCGGATCTTTTCTATGGGGGAGATGAGGTAAACCATCAATGATTCGGGATTTACCAGCGCCTTGGGACCATGACGGAATCCGAGGAAAGAATCAAAGGCGCACATCACCGCACCGTCGGTGAGCTCCTGCAGTTTGAGGCGGGATTCTTCTGCTACGCCCTGAAGAGGGCCGCTGCCCAGGAAGATGGCGCGCTTGAAATCGCGGTGGGTCAGCTGTTCTATGTCACTCTCATATTTCTCCATGGCGGCCTTTACGGAAGCTGCCACGGTGGCGATCCACTCGCGGTCCTTCTCCAACTTGTCGATATTGGCAATCATGGAGCAGGAGAGGAGCATCGTGGAGTAGCTGCTTGTCATGGCCAGCGAGAGGTCGTTGGTCTCGGGCGGAAGCAGCACGCAGAGGATATTGTCGCCTTTGCGCTTTGCCAGCTCTCCTTCTGCATTGCAGGTGATGAATATATGTGCGGTACGGCCGGCGGTGGCTTCGGTTGCCTTAACGGCGCCGATGCTCTCCGGGCTGTTGCCGCTGCGGGCAAACGATATCAGAAGCACCTTGCTGTCCTGGTTGAAGTAGAATTCAGGAGCGGTGAGGATGTCGGTGGTGGCAATGGCCCGGGCGCCCCGGAAAGTGGTGTCGAACAGCGCGGGTTCCAGTGCGTCGCCGATGTAGGCGGAGGTGCCCGCACCGGTCATGATGATTTCGAAACCCTCCGAAACATATTTATCTACGAACGCCTTGATTTCGCTTTTGTGCTGAATCAGCGTTTCACAAGCACGCAGCCACATTTCCGGCTGCTGCTTAATCTCTTTGTAAGTGTAATAATTTAGTGACATTCAATAGTATGTTTTGTTCCGTACAAAAATAGGAAAAAAGCTTACAAAGTTTCGATTGAAATCGCAAAAAACATTTCGCTTTGTTTCGCTTAATTGCGGTACTAAACGTTAACAGTCTCTACTTTCACATTCATCGATTTGAGCTGGTTCCTCATATTGGTGGGGAAGCTGCTGTCGGTAATCACCGTGTCGAGCTTGTCGACGGAGGCGATGAAGGCCAGCGCGCGCTTGCCGACCTTGCTGGAATCGAACACAGCGATGACCTCCGCGGCGCGCGAAATCATCACCTGGTTGGTGCTGGCTTCCTCTACGTTCGGGGTGGAAAGACCGGCCTCCACGCTGAAACTGTCGACGCCCAGGAAGAGCTTGTCGCAGTAGAACAGCTTGAGGTTGGATTCTGCCAGAGGACCCACAACCGAGAGGCTTGTCTCGCGCATGAGTCCGCCCAGCATCATTACCTTGAAGCGGCGGTACTTGACAGCTTCCAGCATGGCGTTCACAGAAGTGGTTACGATGGTCAAGTTGCTGAAATTATGTAAGTTGCGTACTACTTCCAGGGCGGTGGTGCCGGAATCCACCAGAATTGTGTCGCCGTCTTTGATATGGGCGGCGGCGGCTTTGCCGATAGCCTGCTTCTCGCGGGAGTTTACCATCTGCTTGAAGCTGAAATTATGTTCGTCGGGCTCGGTCTGGGTAGTGCTGCTCTCCATCAGGGCTCCTCCATGGACGCGGATCAGAAGCTTGCGGTCCTGGAGAATCCGCAGGTCTTTGCGGATGGTTACCTCCGAAACTCCGAATTCGTCTTTGAGTTGGGAAACAGTCACCGTGGAATCTTCGCGGAGTTTCTGTAGAATGGCGGAGCGGCGGCCCTGTGCGGTGTCGTATATTTTCATAGTGTTTCGGTTTTATGCAAATATAATAATATTTCGATATGAAACAAAACGAAATGACAATTCTTTTGAAAAAAAGATTATATTTGTACCGGAGAGAAAATTTCGAAACACAATGAAAAAGTATGATATCGCAGCCATAGGCGAGCTGAACGTGGATATTATCCTCAACGGAATAGAATCGGAACCCGAAATAGGCAAAGAAAAGTTTGCCCAGGATATGATTGTCACCCTGGGTAGTTCCACCGCGATTTTCGCGGCAAATGCCGCCTCGCTGGGCAGCAAAGTGTGCTTTGTGGGTATGATAGGGCGCGATTCGTTCGGCTCACTGGTGCGTACCAGCCTGAATGCGCGCGGGGTGGATACCTCCTATCTTGTAGAGGGTGACGTGCCCACCGGCGCTTCCATCTGCATGAGCTACGGAGAGGACCGTGCAGTGCTCACCTACCAGGGTTCCATGGACGTGATGGGGCTGGATGATATGGATCTTTCGGTTTTCGACCAAACGAAACATATCCATCTGAGTTCGATATTCATGCAGAGCGGCGTGCTCCGCGATTTGGAAAAGATTCTGGACCTGGCTGCGGCAAAAGGTGTGACCGTTTCTCTGGACACTCAGTGGGACCCCGTGGAGAAATGGGCTTTCGATTACAAGAAGCTTCTCCCCAAAATCACGGTATTCATGCCCAACGAGAAGGAATTGCAGGAGCTGACCGGCAAGCACGACCTTGAGAGCGCCATCGCGGAGGTTGCCCCCTATCTGGGCAGTGCCATGATGCTCAAGTGCGGCAGCAAGGGGTCGATACTGATAAAGAAAGACGGCACCCGCTCCGTAATGCCCGCATTCCTCAACAAGGATGTGGTGGATGCCATCGGAGCGGGCGACAGTTGCAACTCCGGTTTCGTGAGCGCCTTTGTCAAGGGGCTTCCGCTGGAGGAGTGCCAGCGTACCGGCAACCTGACCGGAGCCGTGAATACCACCGCCGCCGGCGGCACCGGCGCCTTTGCATCGCTGGAGGCCGTCCGAAAGGTGTGCCGCGAGCGTTTCGGACAAGAAATTAAACTGTAATATGAAAAGGATACTCGCCATAGCCGCTTCGCTGCTGCTAATTGCCGGCTGCGCTCCCAAACCCGCCGACTGCCTGCTTCTGGGCAAAAAGGTCGTCAAAGGGGTCAGCGTCGTCGTAACGGAAGAAACTCCGGAGGGCTTTGACGGCCTCGCCGTGCGTACCGTAGCATTCGTAAACGAAAGTGACGCTCCTGTCAAGGTAGATGCAATGGAGACCTCCAGGATCGAGGTCAATGGCAAGGATATCTGGTCTTTCCAGCCCACTTCCAGCGGCGAACGCAAGGACTGGGCATTGCCCGTGGGTCGTGGTTTCTACCAGCGCAACTATTTGGGTATGAACGGTTCCGACTACGGCGGCGGCATCCCCATGGTGTGCCTTTGGACTCCGGAAGTCAATCTCAGTGCGGGCCTGGCAGAGCCGGTGATGCGGCTGGTGTCAATGCCGGTAAGGCGTCGCGGCAACCGCGCAGAGGCCTGCATCCGCCGCGACTTTGAAGAGCCGGTTGTGCTTCAACCGGGCGATACCCTCAAATCTTACAGCCAGTTCATTCTCAGCAGCAAGGGCGACTTCTTCAACCCGCTGCGTGAGTTCACCCGCTATATGCAGGCGGCGTTTCATTTCGAAATGCCCGTTTCGCCCGATGCCGCTTACGAGCCTGTCTGGTGCGCCTGGGGCTACGAACGTACCTTTACTGTAGATGAGGTCATCGGCACCCTGCCCAAGGTGGTGGAACTCGGCTTCAAGTGGGTGGACGTGGACGACGGCTATCAGGTTTGCGAAGGCGACTGGGAGGCCAACGACCGCATCGGTGAGGACGGTATGCGCCGCATGACCGACGCCATACACGACGCGGGTCTGATGGCCAAGCTCTGGTGGGCGCCCATGTGCGCCGATCCCGGCAGCAAGCTTGCAACCGAGCATCCGGAACTGCTGCTGGTACAAAAAGACGGTAAGCATGAGGACATCAGCTGGTGGGACAGCTGGTACCTGTCTCCCATAAACAAGGGGACCATGGATTATACACTGAATCTGGTGGACCGCTTTATGAATGAGTGGGGCTTTGACGGATTCAAGCTGGACGGCCAGTACCTGAACCTTTGCGAGCCCGACTACAATCCCGCCAGCGAACTCGCGTACCCGGAAGAGGCTTGCGAGCGTTATCCCGAATTCCTCAAGGGTGTAAAGGAACACGTAGATGCCATCAATCCGGAAGCAGTGGTGCAGCTCTGTCCCTGCGGTTGCGCGATGAATTTCTACCTGCTGCCCTATTTCAACCAGGCGGTGGCTTCCGACCCGTCCTCCAGCGCTCAGATCCGTATGAAGCGCAAGGCCTACGCCGCAATGTGCCCCGGCCTGGCATACTATGCCGACCACGTGGAGCTCAGTGACGGCGGCCTCGATTTCCCCTCTCAGGTAGGTGTGGGCGGCGTTATCGGCACCAAATTCACATGGCCCAAGGCCAATCCAGACGCCACCGAGTGCGGCGGCAGCCTGCTTACCGAAGAGAAGGAGAACCTGCTGCGCAAGTGGGTCCCCATCTACACGGACAAGATGCTCTCCACCGGCAGCTATCTCAACTTGTACGACTTCGGTTTTGACAAGCCCGAGGCGCACGTGATAGAGAAGGAGGGGGTTATGTACTACGCCTTCTATGCTCCCGAATGGAACGGGGAGCCGATTACCCTTCGCGGTCTGCAGGAGCGTCCGTACAAGGTTACAGAATACGCGTCTGACGACCTGCGCACCTACGAGGTGCAGGGTCCCGACCCCGTCATCAACCCGGTCTTCAAAGGCAACTATCTTATAGAAGTCAAATAATTACACCCACCCTATATGAAAACAAATAAACTACTGTTATTGCTGCTGGTTCTTCCCCTGCTGACTTTTTGCAACGGAAAAGTGAATTATGAACCCGACGATGAAACTTCATACGAGGGTGCCGCACCGGAACTGAAAAATGGTGACGCGGTGCTGGCAACCAATCCCAATGTGGAAAAGTTCCTCGCAGAGGTAAACTATCCCGACAAAGACTATTCCTTTACAGAGGTGCTGGATTACTACGGCGGTTTCAATGGCAAGCTCTACAATGAGCAGGGCCAGGAAGATCCTTCCGGAGTGGCTTTCAGCTGGACCAAGGAACCCGACAGTGATATTCCCCCGTCCTACAGTATCCGCTGGAATCAGGCGGCTTTGAAAGCCGGTGCGCTGACATTGCATCTGGAGGACAAGTATTCCTGGAAGGCTGACATTCCGGTGCCGGAGGGGCAATGCTTCATAAACATATCCAATCTGGTTCCCAACGATAACTATACTTACAAGGTGGCTTCCGCCAAAGGCAAAATCATTAAGGAAGGTGGTTTTACCACTACCGGACGGCTCCATCAAGTTCATTTCCAGGGAGATGGCAAGGGTGTGCGCAACGTGCGTGACCTTGGCGGCTGGAAGACCATAGACGGCAAGATGGTAAAATACCGCAAGCTTTACCGTGGAGGCCGTTTGAACGATCCTTGGGAGGAAATGCTCAACGAAGAGGGTAAGAAAGAGGTACTTATAGAAGGTATCGGTGCCCAGCTGGACCTTCGCGGCAAGTCGGATGTAATGACTGTGCCTGCAGTTGAGGGACTTGACCACTGCGCTCCCAGTATAGAAGAAGGCGGCAAGACAATGCTTGTCAGGGACGCCGCTAAAACCAAGGAGTGCTTTGAGTTTATAGTGAACAGCCTCCGGGCAGACAAGCCGGTGTATTTCCACTGCTCCCTTGGACGTGACCGTACAGGAACACTGGATATCCTTTTGCTTGGTCTGCTGGGTGTCAAGGAAGGTGACATTGGCAAGGCATACGAGGTTACATACTTCGCCCCTGTCGGCTACAGTGTTTCCTCCTCTGAAAAGGGCAGTAACCCGCAGCCCGTCTTCAAGAATACCCGCAAAGAATGGGTTTACAGCGATGTTGTTCCCTATCTGTGGGTTAGGGCAGGCGTAGGCGGATCTTTCGCCGACGGTGCAGAGAAATACCTGCTGAACGTGGCAAAAGTTTCTCAAAAGGATATTGACGACTTTAGAAATATGATGCTGGAATAAAAAACTATACCTGATATGAAAAAGATAAATGCAATACTGGCCGTTGTCGCGCTGTTTGCGCTGACCGTTTCCTGCCAGAAGGCAGCTGACCCCTACGGCTACACCATCAAGAACAACCAGATAGTTTATAACACTCCGGAGCGTCCTGCAGACCAGCAGAGCATGCTGGGCTTTGCCGCAGAACCCATAGAGAACGTCCGCGTGGGTGTCGTGGGCCTTGGCGACCGCGGTACCGGCGCCATCTGGCGTATGCCTTACCAGGAGTTTGCAACAGTGGTGGCTCTCTGCGACCTCTATCCCGACAGGGTAGAGCGTGCACAGAAGGTCCTGGAAGACCTTGGCGCAGCCCGCGCGCTGTATGAGTACAGCGGTGAAGAGGGCTACAAACAGCTTTGCGAGAATGAAGATATTGACCTCGTTTATCTGGCAGTGCCCTGGCAGTTGCACACCCCCATCGCAGTCTATGCAATGGAGCACGGCAAGCACGTTGCAATAGAGGTTCCCGCAGCCACCAGCATCAAGGAGTGCTGGGACCTGGTGAACACATCGGAGCGCACCCGCAAGCACTGCATGATGCTCGAGAATTGCTGCTACGACTTCTTTGAGCTCAACTGCCTGAACATGATCCAGAAGGGTCTCTTTGGCGAGATCGTTCACGTGGAGGGCTCTTATTGCCACAACCTGGATCCCTACTGGGACAACTATCAGGGCGACTGGCGCATGATTTACAACCGCGCTCACCACGGCGACGTATATCCCACCCACGGCATCGGCCCTATCTGCCAGGATCTTAACATCCACCGCGGCGACAAGATGGACGTGCTGGTGGCTATGGATTCTGACGCATTCGCGGGTCAGGCTACCGCCGACAAGCGCTATGGCGAAGGTGCATACCAGTACGCCAACGGCGACCACACCACAACCACCATCCGCACCCGCAAGGGCAAGACCATATTGGTAGAGCACGACGTGGTGACTCCGCGTCCCTACAGCCGCATGTATCAGGTGGTCGGCACCAAGGGCTTCGCCAACAAGTACCCTAACGAGGGCCTGGCACTCGGCACAGAGAATCTGGGCGAAGTTGCCTACGACAATCTTGATGCAGAGCAGTACATGGGCGAGGCTGAGCGCGACGCCATTATGGAGCAATACAAGCACCCCATCATTGCCGATCTGGAAGAGGTTGCCCGCAAGGTGGGAGGTCACGGCGGAATGGACTTTATTATGGACTACCGCTTGTTCTACTGCCTGCACTACGGCCTTCCCCTGGACCAGGACGTATACGATGCAGCCGAGTGGAGTTCTCTGGTAGAACTCACCGAGGTGTCCATCAACCACGGCTCTATGCCCGTCGTTATGCCCGATTTCACCCGCGGTGAGTGGGACAAAGTCGACGGCCTGACTTTCGCCAACGCGGAGTAACAGCAGACGTCATGCCCGGCGAGTAGTGTCGTCATGCCCGGCCTGACCGGGCATCTGATTGCCGGTCAAGCCGGCAATGACGAAAGAAGAGGGTGAATGGTCACCCTCTTCTTTTCTATTTGCTGAGTTCTGCGAACCGCGTCAGGGCAACTATGCTCTGCCAGGTGCAGTTGGCCCAGATGTCGTTGTGATTCTCGGGATCTTCGTTGTACATCACGGTGGGGATGCGGCCGTTCTCCTGCTGCACCCTAACCAGGCTGTCTACCAGCGTCTTGGCCTTTGCCAGCGCGAGCAAATCGCCCGTGTGTTCATAGATTCTCATCCAGGCCATTGCAACGCCGGCGGTGCTGTGGTCCACCGGTACCTGGAATACGAACTGCTCATAGACAAAGGGGATTACCTCCTGCACGCTCTCTTCTCCGAAGGCTACGTCCAGCGGCGACCCCCAGAGGGTGAACTGGTCCTCTGTAAACCGGGCCATCTCAAAGCAGGCATCGATCTCCTTCTGTGAAGGTTTGGGTTTGGCCAGCAGATAGTCTATGCAATCTACCGCTACGCAGTTGGTAAGGTCCTGGAACGGCTCGTGGCCCTCTACATACACATCCTCAAACTGGCCGTTGAAATTGAAGGTGGCGATTGGATTCTCCCAGAGCCATGCCTCCGAGCGGGCCACCATATCCTCGAATCCCTTGACCTTATACTGATCTTTGAGGCGCTGCGCCAGCTGCAGAATTGTGGTGGGCATGCACGGCGCGGGAATGGTTGGTTCGCCGGTGAAATAGTTGACCTTCATCGGCCAGAACCCGTCTTCGCCCTGCAAGGTGCGGTAGGTCTCGGCAATATGGCAGGCGAAATCGAAATACTGTTTGTCTTTGGTGATGTCGTAGAGGTCCAGCAGCGCCTTGGCGGCACATACAGCCTCCACGAACATGGTGGTTTCCTGGTTGCGGTCCAGCACTCCGGAGAGGCTTTCCGACCCGGGGCCCCTGAAATAGGTAGGCGGGAAGTATGCCAGCGGCTCGCCGGCCGGCCGTGAGTATTTCATCAGCGCTGCGGCGGCGTTGCGGGCAATGGCCAGCGCCTCGTCCTTAAGCTCCTTGTTGCGCGTTGCCAGGAAGCACTCGCACTGGATGGTAGCGCTCCAGATCTTGCAGGCGTAGCTGTTGAAACGATAGGAGAGATCTGGCTCGCCGCTGCCCAGCCAAAGCTGGCCGATGGGGCTGCGGTGGATATACTCGGCAGCCTTCAGCGCCGCACCTGCATAATCGTCGGAAACAGCCTCGTAAGGACCGATGAAGGGCATGTCGCGCCGGAAATTGCGCGTCTGCGGCTCACCTACCGGCTCTCGGTCGGCATCGATTGCCTGCACGCTCAGGGAGATGTCGCCGTAGGGAAGCTGGTTCCAGATGGGCGACAGCGCCCCGCGCGGGGTGTCGCTGGTAAATATAAGGGTGGTGTTGCCGCCGGTTGCCGAATAGACATAGGCGGCGGCATCGTCGACGTCATCAAAATCAAATGCCGGGGCGTAGGTGAATTTGAAGGCGTATTTATTCCAGAATGGTACCTCGCCGCGAACGCCGGGATGCACCGGCTGCAGGTATTCTTCGGCTGCCTGCTGATTCAGGGCGTCGTAGTCCAGGAAGGGGAGGCCGGCCTGCTTTTGCGCGCAAGAAGCGAGCATCAGCAGTAAGGCGGTTATGATCAGGGTTCTTTTCATAGTGGTTTATCTCGGGTTAAGGATGCCGTCCAGGCGGATAAGTTTCTGTATGCTGATGTAGGTGCAGTTGACCCAATGCTCCGTGATGTCGACCGTAGCGTCCTGATAGAGACTGGTGGGGATGCATCCGCATTCGGGGTCCTGTATCTTTACCAGGCTGTCCATCAGTGCCTTGGCCTTGGCCAGCGCCAGCGGGTCGCGGGTAATCTCGTAGATGTGCATCCAGGCATTGGCCACACCTGCACCGCTGTCGTCTATGGGGCACTGGAAGGAGTACTGCTCAAAGACGAAGGGGGTGGAGAAGTCGTCGCCCGCGTCACCCTCGGCATCTTCCTTGAGCGACGAATGCCAGCGGGTGAACTGGTCCTCGGCAAACCTTGCCATCTCTATGCAGGCAGAAATCTCCTTCTTGGAAGGATGCGGCTTGCTCAGGAAATAATCGATGCAGTCCACTGCGACGCAGTTGGTCAGATTCTGATATGCCGCCTTGTCGGCTACGTTCACATCCTCGAACTGCCCGTTGAAGTTGAAATTGGCGATGGTATTTTCCCAGAGCCACGCTTCGGTACGGGATATCATCTTCTCGAAGCCTTTCACGCCGTAGCAGTCCATCAGGCGCTGTGCCAGCTGCAATATTTTGACGGGCATGCAACGGGCCGTTGTTATCGGCTCGCCGGTGTGCCAGTTGACCTTGACGGGCCAGGAGCCGTCCTCTGCCTGCAGGTTGCGGTAGGTCTCGGCAATATGCAGGGCGTGGTCGAAATACTTCTTTTCTCCCGTGGTGTCGTAGAGATTCAGCAGCGCCTCTGCAGCCAGGCAGGCATCCACGAACATCGTGTAGTCGCGGTTGCGGTCTATTACCCGCTGGATGTACCAGATCAGCTGCTCGTTCTCGCGGCCGAAATAGGTCGGCGGAAAATAGGGCAGGGGGCCGTCGGCGGGTTGTGAAAGCTCAATCAGGCGATCGGCGGCGGTTCGGGCCACCTTGAGCGCTTCGTCGCGGTATTCGGGCTTCTCGTTTGCCAGGAAGCACTCCAACTTGATGGTGCCGCCCCATATCTTGTTGGGATAGCAGTTCAGATTGTAGCGCATATCGGGCAGGATGGTGTCCTTTAGCCAGCCTTGGGCAACGGGACTGCGATGGAGGAACTCAGCCGCCTTTACGGCCGCCTCGCGGTAGTTTCTCGGTGCCGGATCGTACGGGCCGTGGAAGGGATTGTCGCGTTCAAAACTACGGCTGGCCGGTTCGCCAACCGGATTGCCGCTGGCATCATAGCCCTGAACAGTCAGGTTGACCTTGCCCACGGGGATATCGTTCCATATTTCGGAAAGGGCAGCGCGGGGACTTTCGTCGGTAAAGGTCCATGTGACGCCGTCAGACTCTGCGGTATAAACATAGCACACGGCTCCCTCGACATCGTCAAAGTCGAACACGGGGGCGTAGATGAACTTGAAAGAATAGCCGTTCCAGAAGGGAACTTCGCCGCGGATGCCGGGGTGTACCGGCTTCAGATATTCAGCGGCTGCCTGGGCATTGAGCTGCTCGTAGTCGAACTCGGGAACGGATGCCTTTGGGGTGCATGCGACAAGGGCGCAAATAATTGCGCCCCCAATTGCTGAAAACAGTGTCTTGACCATTACTGAGCGGCGCTCATCAATTTGAAAATGTTGCTCAGTGCATTGCCGGAAGCGGTAACCGCATCGGTCTCGGCAATCTTGGCAACTTCTGCTTCGGTAACGTCACCTGCGCGGGTGAGCAGCGATGCCAGGGATGACAGGTCCACGTTGTTGGCCAGGTTGGCCAGGATGCTTGTGATTGTAGAACTGTTGGTCTCGCTGATCTGGTTGTTGGAACCCGTTACCAGACCGGAAGCAAAATCGGCCAGTTTGGAATTGCTCAGTTTGCCTTTCAGATTCTGGATGCTGTTGGCAACGGTAGCCAGGTTAATCAGGTTGCTGAGGTTTGTGAAGTCCAGAGAACCATCCTTGAGGTACTGGGCCAGAAGTTGTGTCAGTGCGCTGCCGGTAGTTGAGCCGGCTGCGGAAGAGTTGTCTGTAGTTGCAGCGGTGCCGCCCAGAAGGCCGCATGAGGTAGTCATGACTGCCACAAGAGTGAGAGCAGCAATTGCAGATATAATCTTTTTCATTGTCTTGTTTGATAGTTATTTGGTTACAGATTATTTCTCTATGTATTCGAACTCGCGCAGCACGATTGCCTCCGGCACTCCGTTGGTGATGGTCACGCAGCGGGTCCAGTCGCCTTTATCGTTGTATTCATACGCTTTGTCCTGCATATAGGTGTTGCCGTCGTCGGGCTCTTTCCAGTATTTGTAGGCGATCCAGTTGCCGTGGTCGTCATACTCCCAGGTGTAGAAGCCGGTGCCGGTGGCATCGGTATTCTCGATCCTGCTGACCTTGCCGTCCGGGGTGTATTCGTACTTCTTGCCGAAAGCGCGTCTGACCTCTGCTGTTTCATCATATTCTATGCCAGAGTGTTCCGTGATGTTTCCGGTGTTCTGGTCGTAGACCCTGGTGCCCAGTTCCACAACTGAGTCGGTGCGGGTCGATTTGTAATCTATCTGCACCTTGTTGTCCTCCAGCGGAGTGGTTTCGCTCTCTACAGACTTGGTCTCTGTCACGGTCTTCTCCTTCCTGGTGCCGGTGCGCTCTATCTCCTTTTTCTCGAAGAATTTGTCGGGAAGGATTATGGTTTCGGAAACCCTAATCACGGCGCCGTTCTTGTCGCGGGTGAATTTGGCCACCTTGGGCTTCATGGGCGGCTGAATCATCATCACCTTCTTCAGCTGGCCGTATGCGTGGTTCTCATACGCGTAGGCTGCAATAATGTAGGTTTTGCCGTCCGGGTGGCTCCATATCTCCAGCAGCGGATTGCCGTAGCTGTCCAGATATTCGGTCTTGTTGGGATACAGGTCGTTCTCGTCAAAAGGCTCGCCGCACTCGTCGGGATTCTCCGCAGAAGGGTGGAAACTGGTGGTGCGGATAACCTTCGCGGTCCCCTTGGGCTGATCGAACTCCTTGATGTTAACGCCGTTGCAGCCGGCAATAAATGCCAGGGCGGCGGCGCACACCAATATATTCCTGAAAAGTTTCATATCGGTTTATTCTTCGTCTTTCTTGACCTCGGGCAGCTCCAGGCCGTAGCCCTTGCGCTTGTCTTCGATCTTAAGCATAAAGGTAAATATAAATGCCAAAACGCCAAAGGAAGAGAATATCAACATAGGTGCAAGATAGCCGTTGGTTTTGTCCAGAACCACGCCGATGAGCAGCGGAACCAGACAGAGGCCGATGTTCTGAACCCAGAAGATAAGGCAGTAGGCGCTGCCCAGCACTTTCTCGTCTATGATCTTGGGCACCGACGGCCAAAGGGCCGCAGGCACCAGCGAGAAGGAGACGCCCAGAATAAGGATCAGTGTTACTGCCAGCCACTTGAAAGGGAACGCCGGCAGCAGCAGCGCAAAGCTCAGGTGGCAGGCCACCATAATGAGCGAGCCGATGAGCAGCATGCTGGCAGCCTTGCCCTTGAACGATATGAATCCGCCCAGGAACGGGGTGAGAATCATCGCCAGGATGGGGAAGAAGCTGAACAGGTGGGAGGCGGTGCCGGCGTCAATGTGCAGCGTCTGCTCCAGATAGTTGGGAGCGTAACGCTGGAACGGGAAGATGGCGCTGTAGTAGAGCACGCACATCAGGGCCACGATCCAGAACATCTTGCTGGAGAATATCTGCTTGAGGTCGCTTACGTGGAATTCCTCGTCGGCGCTCTTCTCTTCCGACATCAGGCCGGCGGCAATCAGCTGCCTGTCAAACTTGCGGTCCATGAATGTGAAGACCACGAAGAAGATGAGGCCGATGATAAGCAGGGCGGTGCAGAAGGCCAGCGGCGCAACCACGCTTCCGAACTTGTTGTAAATCAGCGGAGAGATCCACATCACCGCAAACACGCCCAAGCGGGCGATGGCCATCTCCACGCCCATGGCCAGGGACATCTCCTTGCCCTTGAACCACTTGGCGATGGCCTTGGACACGGTGGTGCCGGCCATCTCGCAGCCGCAGCCGAATATCATGAAACCCAGCGATGCCATCTTGGCGCTGCCGGGCAGTGCAGTCCACCAGCTGTTGAGCCACTCGCAGAAAGCGGTGCCCTGGAACCAGTCGCTGATGCCGACGAATTTGATGCAGGCGCCAATCACCATCAGCGAAGCCGACAGCACGCCGGTGTGCCTTACTCCCATCTTGTCCAGGATGATACCGGCCAGTATCAGGAAGCCGCAGACGTTAAGGATGAACTCGCTGGCGGCGTAGGTGCCGAAGGTGGTGCTGCTCCAGCCCCTTTCGGCCTCTATCATACTCTTTAGCGGGGACATCACGTCCACGAACATGTAGGCAAAAAACATCATCGAGGCAATCAGAATCAATGCCCCCCAACGCGCCCAGGCGTTGTCGTTCAGCAATCTAAAAATCTTCTGTGACATATTTTAACTGTTTTGCAAAAAATCAACGTTACTATCGCCCTTCGGGCTCAAAGTTTCCTCTGGTAGTTTCATTCAATATTAATCAACTTCATGAATTTTTCCATGCCCTTGGTGGCCACGTCGGTGATCTGCATGAAGTTCTCCGCACGCACGAATACCGGCTTGGGGTCGATCAGGTAGATGGGGATGCCGGGCTTTGCATATTGCACAAGGCCGGCAGCAGGGTAGACCTGCAGCGAAGTGCCAACTATCAGCATTATGTCGGCCTGGGAGGCGATCCGGGCGGCGGTATCGAACTTGGGCACCGCCTCTCCGAACCAGACGATATTGGGGCGCAGCTGCACGCCGCGCTCATCGCAGTCGCCCAGGTTCACCGGCTTGTAGCCGACGTCAATCGTATGGCAGTCCTGCTCGCAGTCCTCCGGCCGCACTTGGGTGGACTCGCCGTGGAGGTGTATCACCTTTGTGCTGCCGCCCTGCTCGTGCAGGTTGTCTATATTCTGTGTAACCACGGTCACGTCAAAGTCCTTCTCCAGCTTCGCAATCAGCTTGTGGGCCTTGTTGGGCTTCTTGGTGGCCAGTTCTCCGCGCCGCTGGTTGTAAAACTCAAGCACCAGCGCCCGGTTGCGCCACCACCCCTCAATGGTGGCCACATCCTCTACGTTGTAGTTCTCCCACAGGCCGTTGCTGTCACGGAAGGTGCTTATGCCGCTCTCGGCGCTTACTCCGGCGCCGGTCAAAACCACCAGTTTTTTCATTTGAAGTATCTTTCGTTAAGCCAGTTTTCGAACATCGGGTCAATCACGGAGGCCTTGTCGTCGGCATCAAAGGTAACAATCTCCTTTTTGAAGAGGGCCTCTTTCAGGCGGAAGACGTTGGCGCTGCTGTTGAGCCGGTATTTCTTGAGTATCTCAGCCGAACTGAATTTCTGCGCGCCGTCGCACACCGCCTTCAGAAAGTTGATCTGGTTGGCGGTCAGATTGCCGACGGTGTATCTGTAGGCCGATTCGTTGTCGTTATAATAACTCTCCACGGCCCCTTTGAGTATCCTCTTGTTGATGTATCCCGGCGCCTGGGAGTCGCACATCGCAGCCAGACGGTTGATGACCTTGGGATAGCCGCCCGCTGTCTTGTATATGGCCTCGGCGGTCTCCATCTCCAGGTCCTTGCCGGAGAGCAGAAAACCGTTCCTCAAATAAGTGATGCAGTCGCTCTTGGGCAGCGGCCCCAGCGGGATGTTGCAGTTTATCTTATAGAAGAATTTTTTCTTTTCGAATATTTCCTTCATCTTGTTCAACTGCTCGCCGGTAACGATGTAGGCCACGTCCTTGTGGCCGACCATCTCCTTTTCCATCATCTTGAGGATCTTCTCGCCACCCTCCATTTCCAGAATGTTCTGGAATTCCTTGAACCATACCACAAAGTTGAGGTCGGTGACGCTGGAGAGCAGGTTCGGCAGGTTGATGGCAATGGAGAGGCTGACGTTGTCAAAGTCCATCCTGATTGGCAGCAGGGCGTCTTTGTTGTAGTCGTCGACATATTTCCTGAATGCATCGACATACAGTTTAGCCAAAGCATCGCCGCCGGTGATGTTGAAAAGGTCCAGGGTGATGACGGTGGTGGGGTAGTTCTGCTCTTTGAGCAGCTCCAGCGCCTTGTTCACGAGTATGCTCTTGCCGAATCCGGGAGCGGCATACAGCGTGGTGAATTTCTTCTCTTTTATCTGCTCCGCCAGCTGCGATGTTTCGGCCGGACGGAATATCAATTTATCCCTGTGTGCGGGGTGCTGACTGTCGAAGTATGATACCATGCTTTTCTAAATAACAGGAGTGTTACAAATGTATATAGAATTATTTTGCAATTCAAATAATTATCGTATCTTTGCACTCCCTTATGGGTTTATAGACAGTCGATAAGCTATTGACAAAGAGGCAATTAGTTAGAATTACCCGCTTACGGCTAATAATTTTTAAAAAATTATTTTATGTACGCAATCGTTGATATTGCAGGACAGCAGTTCAAGGTAGAGAAGGGCAGCAAGATTTTCGTGAACCGCCTCGCAGCCGAGGTTGATTCCAACGTAAGTTTTGACAAGGTCCTCCTCGTAGACAATGACGGTTCTGTCCAGGTCGGTTCACCTTACGTGTCCGGTGCTACTGTCAAGGCTACCGTAATGGAGCATTGCAAAGCTGACAAGGTTATCGTTTTCCACAAGATCCGCCGCAAAGGCATGGCCAAGAAGAACGGTCACCGTCAGTATCTTACTAAACTTCAAATAGACGAAATCGCTTAAAACTAAAGATTATGGCTCACAAAAAAGGTGTCGGTAGTTCCAAGAACGGCCGTGAATCGGAAAGCAAACGCTTGGGCGTTAAGTTGTTTGGTGGTCAGGTAGCCAAGGCTGGCAACATCCTGGTCCGTCAGAGAGGCACTGTACACAATCCCGGCGAAAACGTCGGAATGGGCCGTGACCATACTCTTTATGCGTTGGTCGATGGCACAGTGGCATTCAAGAAAACCCGCGAGAACAAATCTTACGTATCTGTAATTCCCGCAGCTCCCGCTGAGGCAGAGGCGTAACCCCCCGCAGGTTATTGACCTTACGAAATTTGAACGACTCCATTTGGGGTCGTTTATTTTTTTGTCCGTCATGGCCGACCTGATCGGCCATCTTTACAGGGAGACCATCAGGAGTTCGTGGGCGATTTTGTGCAGGCCGCGTTCAATTTTCTTGGCCTGGCTGTCCGATATATACGTGTCACCGCTTTTGTAGTGTCTCATCAGACTGGGAGATATGCCGACGCGCTCCGCAAACTTTGTTGCATTCAGAAAGTCAAACGCGTTGAATAGGGAAGAGATGTCGTATTTGTACACGAATGTCAAATCGCGCAGCTCAGCCGGCAATTCACGGCCTTGTTCCCGATAGAGTTCCACAAGATCTGCATACCCGGCCAGCATCTCTTCTTTGGCCTCTTTTACAGTAGCCCCGCTACCGTGAAGCACCGTCTTTAGATTGTCCGTAAACACGGAGTATCCCTCTCCGTCCTTCTCAATAATTGCCAATGCTTTCATACTATCCGTCTACTTGTTTTAGTAATCGTTTCTGAATTCCGGGACGCATTTCTGAGTCCCAATGTCGCTCAATCTCCAGGAAATCATCCCTTCCTTTCTTCGAATAGATATCGTGTCTGCTTCCATGTCGGACAAAACGCCATCCTTTCTTACGCGCGTGTCTCTCAAATTCTCTCCACGTCATACTCGTTTCAATTACAAATGTAGCACATATTTGTGATATAGCAAATCTTTGTCGTTTGCTGCGCACAAAGATGAGGAAACAAGACACCCAAAATGGAAAATGTCAGAAAATCTGGTGAGAAATATCTGTTTTTAAAAACGTCCGCTCGGTGCAGATGCCTGCGCTTGCAATGCTTTCCGGGCAAAAATCTGCCCCTGAAAGCATTCAAGCTCCGGGCGATATCTGCCCCTTTGCTCCATGCACCCCGGCCCCCAAAACCGCCCTACGCGTCCAATAAGGAGATAGCAACCCCTGGCGCAATCGCCCCTGCCGACCCTCCTAAAGCCCTTGGCGCCTCCACCGCCCGTCGGGACGGCTCGTGTCGAAACAGGGAGGTGGCGGTTTTTTGGGGGCGAGCTGACGTGTGAGTAAGAATTATACCCACTTCTTTACTATAATTGCTCGCAGAACGGAAAGAATTATTCGTTATATTTGTAAGTTAAGCAAGAACTATTTAAAAACATTGTAATATGGCCAAGAAAAACACGGCTGACGTCGGATTTGAAAAGCAAATCTGGAACGCGGCAGATGTCTTAAGAGGCAGTATGGATGCGTCTGAGTACAAACACGTAGTACTCGGGCTCATCTTCCTCAAATATATCTCCGATCGCTTCGAACAGCGCTACGAAGAGCTGGTCGATGAAGGCTACGGCATGGAAGAGGATAAAGATGAGTACACCAGCTACAATATCTTCTGGGTTCCTGCCAAAGCCAGATGGGAAACGATATCTGCTGCAGCTCATACTCCCGAGATAGGACTTGTCATCGATGAGGCGATGCGAATGATCGAGAACGAGAACCTCAAACTCAAAGGCATCCTCCCCAAGAACTTTGCCCGCCCGGAGCTGGACAAGCAGCGCTTGGGTGATGTGGTGGATCTCTTCACCAACATCAATATGAAGGAGCACGGCGACAGCAAAGATATCCTTGGTCGAACCTATGAGTACTGCCTCTCGCAGTTTGCCTCTCAAGAAGGTAAAAACGCCGGCGAATTCTACACCCCTTCTTGCATAGTCCGCACCCTAGTAGAAGTTCTGAAGCCCTACCACGGTCGTGTATTCGACCCGGCATGTGGCTCTGGCGGCATGTTTGTACAGTCCGCAAAATTCATCGAGCGCCACCAGGGAAGAATAGCCGACATTTCAGTCTATGGCCAGGAGAGCAACCCTACTACCTGGAAGATGGCTCAGATGAACCTGGCCATTCGCGGTATCGACGCCGACCTTGGCAAGTTCAATGCTGACTCTTTCATGAATGACCAGCATCCCACCCTGAAGGCAGACTTCGTGATGGCCAATCCACCGTTCAATATGAGCGACTGGGGCGCTGATAAGCTTCAGGAAGATGTTCGTTGGGCGTTCGGTATCCCTCCGGCAGGCAACGCCAACTTCGCTTGGCTGCAGCATATGATTCATCACCTCTCTCCCGTCGGTAAGATTGGTATGGTTCTCGCCAACGGTTCCCTCTCCTCCCAAAGTGGTGGTGAAGGAACAATCAGAGAGAACATCATCAAAGCCGACCTTGTAGAGTGCATTGTGGCTCTTCCCAGCCAGCTATTCTACTCCACCGGCATCCCCGTCTCGCTGTGGTTTCTAAACCGCGCAAAGAAGCAGCCTGGCAAGACTCTCTTCATCGATGCCCGTAATCTGGGCTCAATGGTTACCCGCCGCCTCCGTGAACTTATGGAGGAAGATATAATGAAGATTGCCGGAACCTACGACAAATACGTAGCCGGCGAGCTCGAGAATGAGAAAGGATTCTGCGCAGTGGCCACTCTAGACGAGATCGACAAACAGGACTACATCCTCACTCCTGGCCGATACGTTGGCATCGCAGAAACCGAAGACGATGGCGAACCTTTCGAAGAGAAAATGACACGCCTCACCAGCGAACTCTCCGAAATGTTCAAAAAGTCCCACGAACTGGAAGATGAGATTCGCAAGCAGCTCGCCTCGATAGGTTTTGAACTGAAATAGTGTATTTTATCCTCTTTGTTCAATTTAACACAGAGGATATGAAAGAAACATTTATCACCCAGATTACGGAAGCAATGTCCGGAACATTGACAGTAGACCAGATGACTCAGCTTAGCAGCGTTCTTCTTCAAACGCTGTCCAGCTACACGCTCATCCATGAAGGAGGCAAGGCCCAAGAGGACATTGTCACCAATACTCGTCTACTGGAAATATTCTTGTCAGCAAAGCTTGTAGAAGGTTGTTCCGCCAAGACTATCAAGTATTACGAAACCACTATCAAGCAGTTGTTCCGGTATATGCCTAAGGCCGTCAAAGATTACACGACTGATGACCTTCGTGCCTACTTGGCTGTCTTCCAAAAGAAACATAAGTCCAGTAAAGTCACTATTGACAACATCCGCAGAATCTTCTCATCCTTCTTCTCTTGGCTAGAGGATGAGGACTTTATCCTAAAAAGCCCTGTTCGCCGTATTCACAAAGTAAAAACCGGAGAACAAGTGAAGGAGACTATATCTGACGAGAACATGGAGATCCTACGAGATAACTGCAAGAATATCCGAGACCTGGCTATCATTGACCTGCTGTCGTCAACCGGCATGCGAGTTGGGGAATTGGTCAAGCTTAACCGTGCAGATGTTAATTTTAACGAGCGAGAGTGCATTGTCTTTGGTAAGGGGAACAAGGAGCGTGTGGTATATTTCAATGCGCGTGCAAAGATTCATCTACAACAGTATCTCAAGTCCCGCAAGGACAAGAATCCCGCATTGTTCGTGACGCTCGATAAGCCTCATGAGAGGCTTCAGATTTCTGGCGTTGAGGTCCGCCTTCGCCAGCTGGGACGCAGTCTAAAGGTGCCTCGCATCCACCCTCACAAGTTCCGCCGTACGTTGGCCACAATGGCCATTGACAAAGGAATGCCCGTGGAGCAGGTCCAGAAACTCTTAGGACACGTCAAGATTGACACCACCATGCGTTACGCAATGGTGAACCAGACCAACGTCAAACTCTCACACCGTAAATTTATCGCCTGATGACCGCCCTTCACCCATACAGCCATCGCAGGCGTCGTTTCTTGATCGCAAGGAGGCCAAGAAATCATAATTTAGAGGAGCAGGCAGATTGCCTTATTTCATCTGCGATTGAGACTCAGTCTATAGGAAGTGCTCACTTATGGGATATTTGTTCATATGTTACAGAAAGAGTAAATAATGACACTCTAAACAATAAGAACTATATTTCCACAGATAATATGTTCGCTAATAAAGGAGGCATAGGCATAGCATCAACTATCCCTGATGGGAAATGTACGTCGTTTAAGGTTCGAGACGTTCTTGTCTCCAATATAAGGCCGTATTTCAAGAAGATCTGGAGGGCTTCGTTCTCCGGTGGCTGTTCAAATGATGTCCTTTGCTTCCGTACAACAAAAGGGACCAGTTCATTCCTTTATCATCTGCTTAGATCTGATGTCTTCTTTGATTATGTCATGAGTGGCGCCAAGGGTAGTAAAATGCCCCGTGGCGATAAGCAGCATATTATGAACTGGACAATTCCTGTATTTGAAAAAGCTATTATTACTTCCCTTGAAGACTCGCTTGAGGTAATCGATGATAGGGTTGCTATTATTCAAGAGGAAAATCGAAGATTGAGCGCTATACGAGATTCACTATTACCCATGCTTATGACAAATAGCATTTATATCAATGATTTGACCTGCTAAATTCTCATTTATGGAAGAGTGGAAGTTGATAAAAATAGGAAATCTTTGCAAGAGAGTATGTAGCGGAGGCACACCTAAAAGCACCGTAGAAGAATACTACGGTGGAGGAATTCCTTGGCTGAATACGAAGGAAGTCAATTTCAATAGAATTTATTCAACCGAGTCTACAATATCAGAAGCCGGATTGAATAATTCGTCTGCGAAATGGATAGATAAGCATTCTGTTATCGTAGCAATGTACGGGGCCACAGCAGCCAAATGTGCTATTGGAATGATTCCGATGACTACGAACCAGGCATGCTGTAATCTAATGATTGATGAAGATATTGCCGATTATCGTTTTGTCTATTATGCCCTGACAAATTCGTATTCAATACTGGCCTCTTTCGCTAATGGTGGAGCTCAACAAAACTTAAATGCCCAGCTGATAAAAGATTTCGAGATCCTTCTCCCTGATTTGCATACGCAGCATAGAATTGCGGACATTCTCTCAACAATTGACGACAAAATTGAGAACAACAATCGCATAAATCATAATTTAGAGGAACAAGCACAAGCGCTGTACAAGTCTTGGTTTGTTGATTTTGAGCCGTTTAGAGATGGTAAATTCATCGATTCGGAATTTGGCTTAATCCCTGACGGATGGCATATTGGGAATATCTCAGAAATGATTTCTGACACATATAATGGCGACTGGGGAAAAGAGGAATCCACAGGTGCATTTACAAAACGTGTGTTCTGTATTCGTGGTGCTGATATTCCTTCTATTCGTGTTGGGAGTTCCGGAAAAATGCCGACACGATTTATACAAGAGAAGCATTTCCTGTCTAAGTATCTGAAGAATGACGATCTTGTTATAGAAATATCTGGAGGTTCTCCGACTCAGTCTACTGGGCGATTCTGTCGAATAACAAGTGATCTAATCGAGCGCTATGACCACTCTTTAATCTGTACAAATTTCTGCAAAGCTATAAGGCCCATTGAAGGTTGTTCCTTATTCCTTTCATACCTCTGGAATGACCTGTATGAAAAAGGGACAATGTTTTCATATGAAAACGGGACTACAGGGATAAAGAATTTAGATTTGAGTGGCTTAATAATGGGAGAGCCTGTTATTATTCCGGATAAACGCTCAATGCAGTTATTCTCCTACGCAGTATCAGCTCTCAATAAACAGATCCTTTTCAATGGTCATGAGAATGAGAAACTCGGAGAACAAAGAGATTTGATGTTGCCGAAACTCATGTCTGGGGAGATGTTTTCTAACAATGACGTTTGCTAAATTCTCATTTATGGAAGAGTGGAAATCATATAAACTTGGCGATATATCTACTATCCAGACAGGCCCTTTTGGAAGCCAGTTGCACCAAAGTGACTATGTGGAGAGCGGTGTGCCTTGTATAATGCCGACAAACATCGGCAGAATGCTTGATTTCCAAGTGGCGGGGATTGCTCATATTTCTGAGGGCGATGCCCTTAAGTTATCTCGGCATATCGTACACGAAGGAGATATTGTGTATAGCCGTCGGGGCGATATTGAAAAGTGTGCATATGTCTCTCAGGAACAGGATGGTTGGTTTTGTGGAACCGGCTGCTTAAAGATAACAATCAATTCTAATCTGGCCGTTCCGAAGTTCGTTGCTTATTATTTATCGACGGATGAAATCAAGAGCTGGATTGTTGGTAATGCTGTTGGAACAACAATGTTGAATCTTAACACGTCAGTTCTTGCGGATGTCCCTTTATCACTCCCATCTATACAGATGCAGAAACGATGTGTACAGATACTCGACTCAATCGAAAACAAAATTGCCCTCAACAATCGCATAAATCATAATTTAGAGGAGCAGGCACGGGCTCTGTATAAGTCTTGGTTTGTTGATTTTGAGCCGTTTAAGGGAGGAAATTTCGTGGACTCAGAATTGGGTTTGATTCCGGAAGGCTGGCGAGTTGGAACACTCTCAGAATTGGGTGATATTGTGGCTGGAGGGACTCCTTCTAAAACAAAGCCAGAGTATTACACGAATAACGGAATATCTTGGTTGACTCCTAAGGATTTATCCGTCAAATGTAATAAGTTTACTGCCAGGGGCGAGATTGATATCACAGAGGACGGATACAAGAATAGTAGCACCAAGTTAATGCCGCGAGGTTCGGTTTTGTTTAGTTCACGTGCCCCCATTGGCTATATCAGTATAGCGAAGGGAGATATTTGCACCAACCAGGGTTTTAAGTCAGTTGTTCCTACGAATGCAGGAACTGCCTATCTTTACTATTGGCTGTGTGAGAATACGGAAGCTATAGAAGCTCAGGCGTCCGGTTCTACATTCAAGGAGGCTTCTGGTTCCTTGATGAGGTCTTTCCCTGCTCTCGTTCCTGAAAAGAGTGTAATAGATTCCTTTGAGAAAGAACTTTCCCCTATTCTTAATGAACAAGAGATTTTAGAGGAGGAAATCAACTATGCAGAACAGATCCGTGACTCTCTATTGCCTCGATTGATGTCTGGAGAGCTTTTTATGAATTGCTAAATTCTCATTTATGGAAGAGTGGAAATCATATAAACTGGACGATTTCATCGAATTTAATCCGACTATTTCTCTTAAGAAAGGAACGATGGCCAGAAAGATTACGATGGATCAATTGACACCTCATTCTCGTGATATCTACTCGTGGGGTTATGAACCATATTCAGGAGGGGCAAAGTTCCAAAATGGCGATACAATAATGGCCAGGATAACACCATGTCTTGAGAATGGCAAGCACGCTTTTATTTCCCTCTTGGATGAAGGCGAGACCGCATATGGTTCGACAGAATACATTGTTATGAGGGGAAAACCTGGTATAAGCGACAATCGTTTCGTGTATTACCTCTCACATTATCCAGATTTCAAAAATGCAGCCATCAAGTCGATGGTTGGATCTTCTGGCCGCCAGCGTGCTCAGGTGGACGTTTTGAAGAATTTGGAGTTCTCTCTGCCAGGGCTTGAAGAACAGAAGCAGATTGCAGATACTCTTTCGGCTTTGGATGATAAAATTGCCCTCAACAATCGCATAAATCATAATTTGGCGGCATAGGGATGGGATTTAGATAATTATATTATTGATCAATAAGTCATTACAATATGAGCATCTTTGACGAAGGAAGTTACGAGAATGCAGTTCTCTCTCTGTTGGAGAATCTGGGTTATGAACACCTGTATGGCCCAGATGTAGAGAGAGACTACACCGTACCATATTATCAGGCACAACTAGCCCATAGCCTAATGTTGGTCAATCCCACCAAACCGGCGTCCGCTATCGATGAGGCAATCCGCAAAGTGCGTGACATCGATACTGGATCACTTGTCCAGAAGAACGAGAAGTTCATGGACTATCTTCAGAATGGCGTCGAGGTAAGTTATATGCATAAGGGTGAGACCATCAACGATATTGTCTACCTGATTGATTTTGCTCATCCTGACAGGAATACCTTCCAGGCCATTAACCAGTGGACCTTTGTGGAGAAGTCTGAGAAGCGTGCCGATATCATGGTTTTCGTCAACGGCTTGCCTCTCGTTCTTGTTGAGCTCAAATCCCCTTCTCGCGAGGAGACGGATGCGTCTGCAGCCTATCGTCAGATAAGGAACTATATCCAGGAAATCCCTTCCCTCTTCATCTACAATGTCTTCTGCGTGATGAGCGATATGGCTCTCTCCAAGGCTGGTACCATCACGAGTAAAGAAGATCGTTTCATGGAGTGGAAGACCACGGACGGTATGGAGGAGACCAAGGATTTCATAGACTATGACACGTTCTTCGTCGGCATGTTCAAACGGGACCGTTTCCTGGACCTCATCAAGAACTTCACTTGTTTCAGCGTCGATGAGGCCGGATCGGCTAAGATCCTTGCCGGTTATCACCAGTATTTTGCTGTCAAGAAAGCCATAGACCGTACTATTAAGGCCACAAACAGCGACGGAAAGATCGGCGTGTTCTGGCACACCCAAGGCAGCGGAAAGTCACTCTCGATGGTGTTCTATGCCCACTTGATTCAATCCGTCCTCAATAAACCCACCATAGTCGTCCTAACAGACCGCAACGATCTTGATGACCAGCTATACACCCAGTTCTCTAAGTGCCAGCACTTCCTTCGCCAGAAACCAGTACAGGCAACTAGTCGGGATAACCTACGTGAACTACTCCTGGGACGTGAGGCAAATGGAATCATCTTCACCACAATGCAGAAGTTCGAGGAATCGAACGAGCCTCTCTCTTCGCGACGTAATATCGTGGTGATGACAGATGAGGCACACCGTGGGCAATATGGTTTTGAGGAGAGGGTGAATGCCGATGGCAAGATCAGTGTAGGTATGGCTCGAATCATCCATGATTCTCTTCCTAATGCCTCATTCATTGGTTTCACAGGAACGCCCATCTCCGATAAAGACCGTGACACGAAGGAGGTTTTCGGTGACTACATCGACATCTATGACATGACCCAGGCCGTCAAGGACGGCGCCACTTGCCCGGTGTTCTACGAGTCTCGCGTCGTGAATTTGAAGCTCGACGAGGCTACGATTCGGGCGATAGATGCTGAATATGAGATTCTTGCAGACGAAGGAGCCACTCCGCAGCAGATCGAGGAAAGCATGCATGAGATGTCTCACCTGGAAGAGATACTCGGCGCTCCTGAAACCATAGACTCTCTGGTCCGCGACATCCTCAAGCACTATGAGGAGAACCGCCAGTATGAGCTTACCGGTAAGGCAATGATCGTCGCCTTCTCCCGGCCGATTGCGATTCGCATATACAACAGAATCCTGGAACTCCGTCCCGACTGGACTGAAAAGGTCAAGGTTGTGATGACCGGTTCCAACAACGACCCGGAAGAATGGCACTCTATCGTAGGCAACAAACAGTACAAGAAAGAGCTGGCCAAAAAGTTCAAGGATGACAACGACCCGATGAAGATCGCCATCGTCGTTGATATGTGGCTCACCGGCTTTGATGTTCCTTCTCTTGCCACTATGTATGTCTATAAGCCGATGTCAGGTCACAACTTGATGCAGGCTATTGCCCGTGTCAACCGCGTATATACCGGAAAGGCCGGAGGCTTGGTCGTAGATTACATTGGTATTGCCAAGGCCCTCAAGGAGGCCATGCGTGACTACACGAAACAGGACCAAGAGAACTACGGCAATCCGGACATCAAGGAGACTGCCTTGGTCAAGTTCAAGGAGAAACTTGAGGTCTGTCGCGATTTCTTCCACGGGTTCAACTATTCCAAGTTCCATTATGGATCTGATGCTGACCGTGCTGAGATTATCAAGGGAGCAGTCAACTATATGCTGGGGCCCAATATGGACGAGCAGTGTACTTCCTTCCTGAAGGAGGCTCTGCTACTTAAGAATGCCGTCAGCCTTTGCCGTAGCCTTTTGAATGAGGAGCAGCGATTCGAAGCGGCTTTCTTTGAGACAGTTCGTACCACGATTAACCGCATCAAGAATATCAAGAGCAAGGTCTCCAAGAAGGAGATCAATGAGAGGATAGGCGAACTGCTCAAGCAGAGCATCAAAAGCGAAGGCGTTATCAATCTATTCTCTGATGTCAAGGCTGAGTTCTCCCTCTTCGATCCAGCCTTCCTGGATGAGATATCCAAGATGAAGGAGAAGAATATTGCCATCGAACTCTTGAAGAAACTGCTCAAGGAAAGGATTCACCTGTATCAGCGCACCAACCTTGTGCAAGCCCAGAAGTTCTCGGACCTTATCAACATGTCCCTGTCCAACTATCTGAAGGGCCTTCTTACGAACGAGGAGGTTATCAAGGAACTGCTGGAACTGGCCAAGGAAATTGCCCAGAGCGAGCAAGTGGCCGACAGTCTTGGACTGAATGCCGAGGAGAAGGCTTTCTACGATGCGCTAACAAGGCCACAGGCTGTGAAGGATTTCTATACTAACGAAGAGTTGGTGAACCTCACCAAAGAGCTCACAGAAGAGCTTAGAAAGAACCGTACTATCGACTGGCAGAAGAAGGAATCTGCCCGTGCTGGTATGCGTTCAAAGGTCAAGCGACTCCTCAAGAAATACAAATACCCGCCCGAGGAAGAGCAATCTGCACTTGAGACAGTCATCCACCAGTGTGAGCAGTGGGCAGATGTGGACACATCTGATTACAATATGTATGAGTAATCCCTGATTTCATTAAAACGGACAAATATCGACACAACATGATAACGATCAACCGCACCAAGCTTCAGGAAGTAATAGCCGGATATAAGAAGTACTTCCCTGCCCATATTGCAGATGAGATCTATAAGTGGAAAGCCGTAAAGCATTTTCAGGATAACTGGGACATTGAGGCCCCGGATTTCCTCGCTATGTTCTGGGAAGCGACTGCCACATTCGACAATCTGCTTACATCGATGAACCATTTCCCCCGAGGGATGGTCAAGGGAATGTATGAGTCGGAACCTGATACCGTGCGGGAGATGTTTCGTGACCTGTTCGATGAATCCAAACCGCTGGAGGCAAGGGTAAACAAGTTCCGGGCAGAAGCAGACCGAATCCGGGAGCAGTACTGGCCTGACAAGATGCATTATCAGGACTTCAATGCTATCAGTACCTATCTTTGGGCCAGATATCCGGACAAGTATTACATATACAAGTATTCGGAGATTCGTGCCACCACGCGGGCTCTGGATTCAAGCTATGTAGTCCGGAAAGGAGCAGATGCTGCGGGATTCAAGCAGGCCATAGAGTTCTTTGACCTCCTCCGCGCGGAGATACAGAAGGACCCCGAGATCCGTCCAATGCTCAATGCTGTCTTGACCTCAGACTGCTACAAGGATGAGAACCTGAACTGTGTCGTGGTGGATTTTGACTTCTACGTGAGTAGGTATTGGGAAGGAACAACTCCAGCCAAGCCCGTTGCACAGAAGGATGTTAAGTATTGGATGTACTCCCCCGGAGAGAATGCCCGCAAATGGAACGATTGCACCTCTGAAGGTGTTATGTGCCTTGGATGGGATGAACTCGGCAACCTTCAGGAGTATGAGAGCCGTGAGAATATGAGGGACCAGATGCGTCAGGAGTATGGCCTGGACGGTTCATACATGAATGCTAGCCTTGCGACCTGGGAATTCGCCAACGAGATTCAGATTGGAGATGTCGTCTTTGCGAAGCGCGGCCGCACAACGATTGTTGGCCGTGGTGTGGTCGAGTCCGAGTATTATTATGACGAGAAAAGGGACGAATACCGCAGCCTACGTAAGGTCCGTTGGACGGAAATCGGAAACTGGGAGACTCAACAGTTCCAGGCCATGAAGACGTTGACTGAGATCACGCAGTACACTGATTATGTCAAGCGTCTCACCATCCTTGTGACCGGCGGTGTGGTCCCTGAAGAGGACTGCCGGTACTGGTGGCTATGCGCCAACCCCTCCGTCTGGAGCATGACGGACTGGCCCGTGGGCGATGAGCAGGATTACACGCTCTATAACGATAACGGCAACAAGCGTCGCATCTTCCACAATTTCACGGATGCCAAGGCCGGTGACAAGGTCATCTGCTATGAGGCGAATCCCACAAAACAGATCACTGCTCTTGCCATCGTGTCAAAAGAGAATGATGGGCAGCAGATCTGGTTCGAGAAGGTGGAATCCCTGATGACTCCTATCCCCTACGCGACCGTGAAGGAGAATGCCGATCTTCAGAAGATGGAGTTCCTCCAGAATCCCAACGGCAGTTTCTTCAAGTTGACCAAGGACGAATACGGAGTCCTGATGGACCTCATTCGAGAGTCCAATAAGAGCGCCAGTCACGTCGCTACCTACGAGAAGTATTCCCGGGAGGATTTCCTTGAGGACGTCTACATGTCCAAGGATGACCTTACGAACCTTGAGAACCTGCTGAAGAACAAGAAGAACATCATCCTCCAGGGAGCCCCGGGTGTCGGAAAGACCTTCTGCGCACGTCGCCTGGCCTACGAACTGATGGGTGAGAAGGACGAGTCCCGCGTGAGCCTTATCCAGTTCCATCAGAACTATTCATACGAGGACTTCATCCTTGGCTATAAGCCGTCAGGAAGTGATTTCGAGCTGCAGAGAGGCATCTTCTACAAGTTCTGCATCAACGCCGCCAACAATCCGGATAAGCCGCATTTCTTCATCATCGACGAAATCAACCGAGGCAACCTATCTAAGATCTTCGGTGAGCTCCTGATGCTCATCGAGAAGGATTACCGGGGTGAGAAACTGACCCTCGCATACAAGGATGAGAAGTTCTTTGTCCCGAAGAACGTGTATATTATCGGCATGATGAATACGGCAGACCGCTCTTTGGCCATGATTGACTATGCACTACGCCGTCGGTTCAGCTTCTATGAGATGCACCCTGGATTCAAATCCGAGGGTTTCCAGAAGTATCAGGCTGCGATGGCCAATCCTCGTTTTGACCGTCTCATCGAGAAGATCGAGGATCTTAACCGTGCCATTGCCAAGGACGAATCTCTTGGAACCGGCTTCGAGCTTGGCCACAGCTATTTCTGCGGACAGAAGAGCGTGGATGACGCGTGGTTGCACCAGGTCATCAACTATGACATCGTCCCGATGCTCCAGGAATACTGGTTCGACAATCGTAGCGAAGTGAAGAAATGGGAAACCGAGCTCAACTCCATCTTCAATGATTAACGACAAGGGCATACTGATCCGGAACATCTATTACATGCTCTCCTATGCTTTCCAAGAGCTTAGGAAGAACAACTATGATGAGATCTCGAAGGAGGACTTCGAGTATATCCAG